>JAESGR010000090.1_pt1 | contig 217229 bp, 169 predicted proteins | sample 9269771 | NCBI WGS metagenome assembly JAESGR01 (sample SAMN15739572, study PRJNA653492) | algae metagenome | isolation source: Chroococcus sp. CMT-3BRIN-NPC107 and co-occurring heterotrophs from well... | place: USA: Clark Mountains Wilderness, California | collected 2010-04-18
ACACGGCGATGGGGCAGATCGACAAGACGACGCAGAGCGCGGCGGCGAACGCGGAGGAGAGCGCGGCGGCGAGCGAGGAGCTGTCGAGCCAGGCGGAGCAGCTGAACGCGATCGTCGGGGAGCTGGTGGCGCTGGTGGGCGGGGAGCGAGTCGAGCGCGGGCGCGCGGCGCGTGGGGCGGCGACGGCGGGGTGAAGGAGTTCGGCGACCCGTAGGTCGAGTCGTCGACGTTGCAGGTGAATCGGGAGCGTCCCCGGTGTGAGGATCACGCCGGGGACGCTGGCATTTTCGATGTGGGGGTTGGCGGGGTGTCGCGGGTTGGGTTCACGAGACCGCAAGCATTCGCGGAGGCGGCGGGGCGGGTGGGGAGTTAGCGCGCCTCGGGGGGTGCGAGCGTGAACCCTCACCCCGGCCCTCTCCCGGAGTACCGGGCGAGGGGGTAGTTGGGAGGGGCGCGCGTTAGCCGACGAGGTCCTGGAGGGTGGCTTGGAGGAGGGGGAGGCTGACGGGTTTGACGAGGTGGCGGAGGAAGCCGGCGTCGGTGCTGCGGGCGAGGTCGTCGTCCATGCCGTAGCCGCTGAGCGCGATGCCGCGGAGGTTGTGGCGGCGGCGGAGCTCGCGCATCAGGTCGTGGCCGGTGGCGTCCGGGAGGCCGAGGTCGCTGATCACGAGGTCGAAGGGGCGGTGGGGGGCGGCGGCGACATGGTCGGCGGCGCGGAGGGCGGCGGCGGCGGTGTCGGCCCACTCGACGTCGTAGCCGAGGCGGGTCAGGAGGCGGCGGAGGACCTGGCCGCTCTGGCGGTGGTCCTCCACGAGCAGGATGCGCGGGTTGCGGTCGGGGGCGCGGCGGGCGGGGGACACGGTGGCGGCGGCCGGGGCACCCGTGCCCACGGGGGCGGGGGTGGCGGGGAGCGGGCAGGTGGGGAGGGTGACGGTGAAGGTGGCGCCGTGGCCTTTGCCGGCGCTGGCGACGGTGATCTCGCCACCGTGGAGGTCGACGAGTGCGCGGGAGATCGCGAGGCCGAGGCCGAGGCCGCCGAACTGTCGGGTGACGTCGGGGCCGCCCTGTTCGAACGCGTTGAAGATCGCGGGGAGGACGCCGGGGTCGATGCCGCAGCCGGTGTCGGTGACGGCGACGGCGACGCGGCCGGGCGCGGGGTTGGCGGTGCGGACGGTGATCGCGCCGCCGGCGGGGGTGAACTTGACGGCGTTCTTGACCAGGTTCCAGAAGACCTGGGCGAGGCGCGGGGCGTCGGCCCAGACGCCGGCGTCGGCGGCGGCGAGGTCGAGGCGGAGGTCGAGCCGCTTCTGGACGAACGTGTCGTCGCGGCAGGTGTCGACGGCGTGGCGGACGACGTCGTGGAGGTCGGCGGCGGCGGACTGGAGGTGGACCTTGCCGCGGGCGACGCGGGTCAGGTCGAGGAGGTCGTCGATCAGGCGGACCTCGATCTCGACGTTGCGGCGGATCACGCCCATGTCGCGGCGGAGGTCGTCGGGCAGGGACGGGTCGCCCTCGAGCATCTGGGTGGTCAGGAGGACGGGGGCGAGCGGGGTGCGGAGCTCGTGGGAGAGGGCGGCGAGGAACTCGTCCTTCGCGCGGTTCGCGCGTTCGGCCTCGTTGCGGGCGCGGTCGAGCGCGTCGCGGAGCAGGGTCTGCTCGTGGACGTCGGTGCAGGTGCCGACCCACCGGGCGACGGGGCCGGCGGTGGCGGTGGCGGCGCCGTCGTCGCGGATCGCGAGCGCGCGGCCGAGCGTCCAGCGGTACTCGCCGGTGCGGTGGCGGAGGCGGTACTCGACCTCGTACGGCTCGCCGGTCGCGAGGCTGTGCCGCCAGCGGGCCCACGCGCGGTCGCGGTCGTCGGGGTGGAGGACGGTGTCCCAGGCGTCGCCGTCGGTCGCGCCGGCGGGGACGCCGGTGAAGTCGTACCAGCGGCGGTTGTAGTACTCGTGGTGGCCGTCGGCGCGGGTGACCCAGACCATCTGGGGCATCGCGTCGGCCATCTGGCGGAAGCGAGCCTCGCTGGCGCGGAGGGCGTCCTCGGCGCGGCGGCGGTCGGTGGTGTCGAAGAACGTGACGACGGCGGCCTCGACCTGGCCCTCGCGGGCGATCGCGGGGTAGGACCAGTACTCGACCGGGAGGCTGGTGCCGTCCTTGCGCCAGAACACCTCGTCGTCGACGTGGACGCCGCGGTGCTCGCGGAGGGCGCGGTGGATCGGGCAGTCGTCGAGGGCGTAGCCGGCACCGTCCGGGCGGCGGTGGTGGACCAGCGCGTGCATGTTCCGCCCGACCAGATCGTCCGGGCCGGCGTAGCCGAGCAGGCGGGCGCAGGCGGAGTTGGCGAACGTGCAGTTCCCGGCGCGGTCGATGCCGTAGATGCCTTCGGCGGTCGAGTCGAGCAGCAGCCGGATCCGCCGCTCGCCCTCGCGGACGACCTCCTCGGCCTGTTTGAGGGCGGTGATGTCGCGGGAGACCGAGATCAGCTGGCGGACGTGTCCGTCGGCGGCGCGGACGGGGGTGACGATCACGTCCCACCACTTCATCGTCCCCTTGGCGGTCGGGCAGAACGCCTGGAAGCGGTCGGAGCCGCCGGTCTGGGCGGCGACGACGGCGGCGCGGACGCGGCGGCGGCTGTCCTCGGGCCAGAGCGACCACCACTCCTGCGCGGCGACGGCGCCGAAATCGTCGATCTCCATCAGGCACATGCCGGCGGCGTTCATCGCGAGCAGGCGGCCGTCGGCGTCGAGCACCTTCAGGCAGTCGGGGCTGCTGTCGAACACGGCGCGGTTGAACTCGTCGCGCTCGCGGAGGTCGCGTTCGGCGCGCTTGCGGTGGGTCACGTCGACGCACGCGCCGGTCATGTAAGCGGGTTGCCCGTCGGGGCCGCGGAACGTGCGGCCCTTGTCGTCGACCCAGCGGACCGAGCCGTCCGGGCGGACGACGCGGTATTCCTCGTCGAAGTCGCCGCCGTGCTCGCGGCAGCGCGCGCCGGCGGCGGCGACGCGGTCGCGGTCGTCGGGGTGGATTCGGGCGAGGAACTCGTCGTAGGCGCGGACGGTCTGCCCGGGCGGCAGGCCGAACATGCGGTCGAGGTTCTCGTCGAACGTCAGGCCGCCGGTGCGGATGTCCCAGCGGAACGTGCCGGTGCCGGACGCGGTCAGGGCGGCCTGGAGGCGCTCGCGGCTCTCGCGGTGGTCGGCGTCGGCGCGCTTGCGCTCGGTGATGTCGGTCGACACGCCGCAGACGCCGTAGACCGTGCCGGCCGCGTCGGCGAGCGGGAACTTGAGGGAGATGTAGGTGTGGACGGACCCGTCGGGGTGGCGGACGACCTCCTCGACCTCGACGGTGTGACCCTGGGCGAGGACGCGGCGGTCGTTGGCGCGGACGGCGTCGGACGTCTCGGGGGGGAAGAAGTCGTAGTCGGTCAGGCCGACCGTCTGCTCGGCGGTGACGCCGAACAGCCGCTCCCAGTGGTGGTTGACCAGCAGGTAGCGGCCGTCGAGGTCCTTCGCGTAGATGACGGCGGTCGAGCCGTTGATGATCGCGCGGAGCTTGGCCTGGCCGTCGCGGACGGCCTGCTCGGTGCGGCGGCGCTCGGTCACGTCAATGTTGACGCCGTCGAGGCGGGTCGGGGCGCCGTCGGGCCCGTACTCGATGCGGGCGACGTCCTCGATCCAGCGGAGGCCGAGGGCCGGGTGGGTGACGCGGAACTCGTGGCGGAACTTGTCCGCGCGGGCGGCGACGGCGTCCCGCCAGGCCCGCTCGGCGTCGGCCCGGTCGTCGGGGTGGAGGCGGTCGAGCCAGTCAACGTACCGGAGCGGCCCGGCGGACGGGTCGGTGCCGAGCATCGCGTGGATCTCGGGGGACCAGTCGACCGCGTCGGCGGCGACGTCCCAGTGCCAGACGCCGACCCGCGCGCCCTCGAGCGTGACCCGGAGCTTTCGCTCGCTGGCGCGGACGGCCTCCTGGGCGCGGTACAGGTCGTCGACGTCGGCGGCGGTGCCGAGCCAGGCGAACCGCCGGCCGGCGGCGTCGTGGAGCGGGACGACGCGGGCCTGGTGCCAGCGGTAGGCGCCGTCGGCGGCGCGGCGGAACCGCAGGTCGACCTCGTACCCCTCGCCGCGCGCGATCGCGGCGGAGCGCACGGCGACGGCGCGGGGCGCGTCGTCCGGGTGGACCGCGGACAGCCACTCGAGTCCGGTCGGGCGGTCGCTCAGGCCGGTGTACTGCGTCCAGAGCTGGTTGAAGTACTCGACGGCGCCGTCGGGGCGGTTGACCCAGGCGATCGTCGGCAGCGCCTCGAACAGCGCCCGGTGGCGGCGCTCGTTCTCGACGGCGGCCTGTTCGGCGGCCTTGCGGTCGTGGATGTCGGTGGTCGTGCCGACCCAGCGGACGACCGCGCCGTCGCCGTCGCGGACCGGGGTCGCGCGGCCGAGGTACCAGCGGTAGCCGCCGGTGCGGGCGTCGAACAGGCGGAACTCGTTGGCGGTCATCGGCTCGCCGGAGCGGACGGCGGCGGCCCAGCGGTCGGCGACGGCGGGCAGGTCGTCGGGGTGGATCGCCGGGGCCCAGCTTTCGTCGCCGAAGCGGTCGCGCGGCGCGCCGGCGACGTCGTACCACCGGCGGTTGTAGTAGTCGACGTGGCCGTCCGGGCGGGCGGTCCAGACGATCTGGAGCATCGTGTCGGCGAGTTCGCGGAACCGGGCCTCGCCGGCCTCGGCGGCGGCCTTGGCGCGCTGGAGCGCCTCGTTGCCCTCGATCAGCTCGGTGACGTCGCGGGCGACGCCGACCACGCCGATCACCTGGCCGGCGGCGTCGCGGTAGGGGCTCTTGGTCGTCAGGTAGTGGCGCGGGCCGTGCGGGGTGACGACGGTCTCGTGGAGCCGGAGGCTCTGGCCGGGCGGGAGCCGCATTGCCCGCTCGTCGTCGGCGCGGACGGCGGCCTGGCGCGCGGGGGACTCGCCGGGGAACAGTTCGTCGTTGCTCGCGCCGACGAGCTTCGCCGCGGGCCGCCCGACCAGCTGGGCGCCGACGCGGTTCATCAGCAGGTATCGCCCGTCGGCGCCCTTGACGAACACGACGTCGCCGGTGCCGTCGAGCACGGCGGCCAGCATCAGGTCGGACGAGTTGCCGACGGCGGCCTCCGCGGCGACGGTTGCTCCGTCCGCGCGCGCCAGGCCCTGACGATCCGAGCGATCATGGAAGGCGCCGCCCGCCCGAGCTTGTCGGGCAACGGCTAGTTCGGATCGCAGTTGGGCGATCTCGGCGAGCAGCTCCTGGCGCGACCTGACTGAGTCGCCAGCTTCCATGAACCAACCTTCCCTGGGGAGGCCATCGGCCGAGGGGGGGGACGCCCCGTACAGCCGGGGCACCCGAAGCACCGGACGGCAAGCCGCCGGTGTTGCTTTTGGCAAGTGTATGAAATTATAAGGAGCAAGTCACACGCGGCCACCGGGGATTTTCACCCATGACACGTGTGCTTACGCCGGGCCGGCTCGACGGTTCCCAGGAATGTCGAGGAGGTTGCGCGGGAGCGGGCGGTCACTTCTTTTCGACGATCCAGATGTTGCGGTAGCGGACGGGGTTGCCGTGGTCCTGGAGGTGGAGGGGGCCGGGCTGGGGGCCTTCCTTGACGGGGGCGGCGGTCGTGGACTTGGGAAGTTCGACGTTGTCGTGGATCACGACGCCGTTGTGTTTGACGGTGATGGTGGCGTTCTTCGTCTTCTTGTCGCCGTCGTAAGTGGCGGCGGTATAGTCGATGTCGTAGGTCTGCCACTGGAGCGGGGGGTAGCACATGTTCACGAGCGGCTTGGCGATCGTGTAGATGCCGCCGCACTCGTTGCTCTCGCCCTTGAGGCCGAACGAGTCGAGGACCTGGCACTCGTAGCGGCCCTGGAGGTAGACGCCGGAGTTGCCGCGGGCCTGCCCCTTGGCGGTGGGCATGTAGGGGAGGAGGAACTCGACGTGGAGCGTGACGGAGCCGAACTTGGTCTGGGAGTTCTGGCCTTGGGTGAGGAGGTCGCCGTCGGTCTTGCCGGGCTTGAAGTCGTTGGTCTTGCCGTCGAAGAGGACCTTGGCGCCCTCGGGCGGCTTGGCACCGAGCGTGGGGGAAGTGCGGGTGATCCGCTTCAGCTCGCCGGCCTTGGCGCCGTTGGCGTCGAGGGCGGTGATGACGCCGTCTTTCAGTTGGGCGGTTTGGCCGTCATTGCCGGTCAGGGAGACGGTGCCGTCGGGGTTGCGCTGGCCGTCGCCCTCGATCTTCTTGTCGCCGTCCCAGCCGTCGCCGGGGAGGCCACCGGGGTAGCCGACGCCGCGGAACTTGCCGTTGCCGAGCGCGACGAGTTGGACGCCGAATTTTTGGTCGGCGACGATGCCGGAGTACTCGCCCTGGAGGGCGAAGTCGGGGTCGGCGGCGGCGGCTTCGGCGGGGGTGTGGGCGGGGGTTTTGTCGGCGGCGAAGGCGGGGAGCGCGAGTGACAGAGCGAGCGTGAAGAGCGTGGGGAAGCGGTGCATCGTTGGTCCTCGAAAGGTTGTTCTCGGGCAGACAAGAATGTCCGCCCCACCGTTCAATCGGGCGACCTGGTTTGACCGCGACCCGAAGGGGAGCGCGTCGATCGGTCGCGCGGCGGCGTTGCATGATCTTACTGTCGGGCGGACGGAGTGTTTGCACGGGTGCCGATTCGTTTATACTCCGCGGCGAAGGAGAACTAACGGATGCGTAAATCGATGATGGTGGCGGTGGCGGTCGTTGCGGTCGGTCTGGGCGCGTGGGCGGTCGGGCGGTCGACGCCGGCGGTGGCGCAACAGCCGGCGGGCGGAGCGGCGGCGGCGGGTGGCGCGGCGAAGGAGCGGGTGTTCGAGATCCGGACGTACGTGGCCGCCGAGGGGAAGCTGGAGGCGTTGCAGGCGCGGTTCCGCGACCACACGACGAAGCTGTTCGCCAAGCACGGGATCGAGCAGATCGGGTACTGGACGCCGACGGACGAGAAGAAGGGGGCGGGCAACACGCTGGTCTATCTGCTGGCGTACCCGAGCAAGGAGGCGGCGGCTGCGTCGTGGAAGGCATTCGGGGCGGACCCGGACTGGAAGGCGGCGTTGAAGGCGTCGGAAGTGAACGGGAAGCTGACGGCGAAAATCGAGTCGGTGTACCTGAAGCCGACGGATTACTCGCAGATGAAGTGAATCGCGCCGGTGCGCGACCGTGGTTGCGGAACGGTTGATCGCGGTCGGCGGGGCGACCTCGCCCAGGGGTGAAGCGGGGCCGCCGGCGGAGCGGGAGCAGGCCGGCAGTCCGTCTGCCGGAGGCGGGGCGGGTTCGACGGTGGCGATCATCGTGTGGGGGGTGGTCTGCTTGGGGTACCTTCTCTGGATCCGGAAGTGGTTCATCCGGCGGGAAGGATGGCGACCGTGACTTCAAGAACCCGGGCAATAGCTCGGGCGGGGGCGGCCGTCGCCGGGAGGGCGCGATGACGCAGGTGTTAGAATACCCGGTGTCGGACGCGGCACGGATGACCGGGAACCGCCGCGGGCTGCTGGTGGGGTTCGGGGTGACGGCGATCGTCGTGGGGGCGGTCGCGGTGCTGGCGGCGGTCGGCGGGTGGATCTCGCTGTGGAGGCTCCTCTCGCTTGGGATGGGGTTCACCGGGCGGATGATCGCGCAGAGCGTGGCGGCGGGCCTCTTCTTGCTCGTCGCGGCGGTGGCGTTGGTCTGGGGCGGCGTGGCGATGATCCGGTGCCGCCGGTGGGTAGGGCCGTTCGGGTGGGCCGTCGCGGTCGGGTGGCTGGTGCTGGGATGCCTCTCGATCGAGGTGACGGCGGTCGACGTGCTGACGAGTCACTGGGAGGTCGGGCTCGAGATGGGGCTCGGGGTGACACTGACGGCGACGGCACTCGCGTTGCTGCCGCTGGCGTTCGTGGTCATGCTGTCGCGGCCGGGCGTCCGGCGGACGCTGGAGGCGTATCACCCGTACCCGGTCTGGACGGACCGCCACCCGCTGCCGGTGCTGGCGGTCGGGACGTGGTGTGGCCTGTGCGGGCTGGTGCTGCTGGCGGGGGCAGCGGAGACGGTCGCCCCGTTCTTCGGGTTCTTCGTCGGCGGGTGGCGGGGGTCGTCCGTGCAGGCGGGGTGGGCGGCCATGCTGTTGGCGGCGGCGGTGTCGTGCTTTCGGCGACCGTCGCTCGGGTGGTGGCTCGCCCTGGCGGCGCTGACGCTGTACGTCGCGTCGATGACGGCCACAAACTGGCTGGGCGACCCGCGGCGGCTGTTCGAGCAGCACGGGTATAACCTGCCGGCGTCGGCGGTGGACGGTCTGGTCGCGGAGTGGCGGGTCACGCGGGTGAACGAGACGGTGCTGTGCATAATCGGGTGGCTGGGTTGCATGGCGTACCTGTTCCGCCACCGGCGGGACTTCGGGCCGGTGACGCCCGCGGTGCGAGACGCGGTGGTGGCAGTGGCGGCGACGGCAACGCCAGTGCCCGTGGCGACGCCGAAGACGGGGGAACACCGATGACGCTCGAGCCGATCCCGTACGCGACGCTGGAGTCGGGGCCGGGGTTCGCCGGCGACCGGCGGGTGGGGCTGTTGGTGTTCGGGATCATCAGCCTGCTGGTCGGGGCGTTCTTTACGCTGGGCGCGGCGGGCGCGATGGTGGTGCTGTTTCAGTTGCGGACGACGGCGATGGGGGTGCCGTGGTTCGCGGTGGTAGTCGGGGCGTTCTCCGCGGCGTACGCGGCGCTGGCAGGGCTGTTCATCTCGGTGGGGGTGGCGTCGATCCGGTGCAGGCGGTGGGTTCGGCCGGTCGTGGTGGCGCTGGGGTGGCCGATCGTGGTGTCGTCGGCGCTGCTGGTCGTCTGGCTGTTGCTACGCGCGGTCGACCAGGCGCGGCTGACGGGGAGGGCGGACGCGGTCGAGGAGTTCTGGTTCCCGGTGGTGTTCATGACGTTCGCCGGCGTCGTGTTTCCGGGGGTGTTCGTCTGGTTTTATTCGACGGCCAAGGTGCGGCGGACGCTGGCCGCGTACCAGCCGCGGCCGAGCTGGACCGAGCGGAACCCGCTGCCGGTGTTCGTGGCGTGCGCGTGCCTGGTGGGGGGCGGGGTGCTGACCGTGGCGCTGAGCCTGTTCGACGCGGTGCCGGCGTTCGGGACGTACGTGACGGGCGCGGCGGCGGCGGCGCTGGCGGTGCTGGCGGGGCTGGCGATGATCGCGGCGGCGGTGATGATGCATCTCGGGGTGGTGGCGGGGTGGTGGCTGGCGCTGGGGGTGGTCGCGGGCGGGTTCGTGTCGGCGATCGTGACGTTCTGCCGGCTGGGGGTGATCGAGTTCTACCGCCAAGGCGGGCTGCCGCAGGACGCACTGGACGAACTGGCGACCTTGCCGTCGCTGGGGGGCGTGACGCCGATCGGGTTTGCGGTGGTCGTGATGACGATCAGCGTGGGGTTTCTGCTGAGCGTGCGCGGCGGGGTGGGGGCCGCGCGTCACGACGGGGGGCGTGACGGGGCGGGGGCGGGGGCCTATCCTGCGGTGTTGTGAGCGCGACTGACGGTCCTACCCCCCTGCCGATCGACTTATCGTTGCCGGAGATCGTGGCGGCGCTTCGGGGGTCGCGGTCGCTGGTGGTCGTCGCGCCGCCGGGAGCGGGCAAGACGACGCGGGTGCCGGTGGCGATGCTGCGCGACGGGCTGGTCGAGGGGGAGCACCGGAACATCGTGATGTTGCAGCCGCGGCGGGTGGCGGCGCGGGCGGCGGCGGCGCGGATCGCGCAGGAGAACGGGTGGGACTTGGGCCGGGAGGTCGGGTACCACGTGCGGTTCGATCGGAAGATCGGGCGGGAGACGCGGCTCCGAGTGCTGACCGAGGGGATCCTGAACCGCCAGCTGTTGGACGACCCGTTTTTGGAGGGCGTCGGGGCGGTGGTGCTGGACGAGTTCCACGAGCGTAGCCTGAACACGGAATTGGCGATCGCGCTGCTCCGCGAGGTGCAGGAGACCGTGCGGGAGGACCTGAAGATCGTCGTGATGTCGGCGACGCTGGAGGCGGAGCCGGTCGCGCGGTTCCTGGGCGACTGCCCGATCGTGCGGACGCAGGGGCGGACGTTTCCGGTCGAGATCCAGTATGTAGCCGCCTTGCGCGGAGATGAGGAGGGCGCGGTTGCCGAGGAAGTTCGGAAGGTCATCCAAGGGCAGACAAGAATGTCTGCCCCACCGAAAGACCCAGCCGCTGAAGCGGCCTCGCCGGGTAAGGACGTCCTCGTCTTCCTGCCGGGGGCGGAGGAGATTCGGCGGGTGATGCGGGGACTGGAGCCGCTGGCGGAGCGGGAGGGGGTGGAGGTCGTGCCGTTGCACGGGAGTTTGACGGGGGAGGAGCAGGACCGGGCGATCCGGCCGGACCCGCACGGGCGGCGGAAGGTGATCTGCGCGACGAACATCGCCGAGACGTCGCTGACGATCGAGGGGGTGGGCGTGGTGGTGGACGGCGGGCTGGCGCGGGTCGCGGGGTACGACGCTGAGCGGGGCCTGGACAAGCTGGAGGTGCGGCGGATCAGCCGAGCGTCGGCGACGCAGCGGGCCGGGCGCGCGGGGCGGACGGGGCCGGGGGTGGCGGTGCGGCTGTGGAGCGAGAAGGAGTGGGAGCGGATGGCGGCGTTCGAGGCGCCGGAGGTGCGGCGCGTCGATTTGTGCGCGACCGTGCTCGAACTCCATGCGTGGGGCAAGAGCGACCCGCGCGCGTTCGGGTGGTACGAGCCGCCGGACGAAGCGACTCTGACGGCCGCCGAAGGGTTGCTGTCGATGCTGGGGGCGATCGACCCGTCGGGCACGATTACGGACGTGGGGCGGGCGCTGGCGCAGATGCCGGTGCACCCGCGGCTCGGGCGGCTGCTGCTGGCGGCGGCCGAGCGGGGGCTGGTGCGCGAGGGGGCGACGCTGGCGGCCCTGATGAGCGAGCGGGACGTGCTGCGGTTCGAGCGGTTCGACCGGCACTCGATCGCCGGGGGGGCGGGACAGGCGTCGGGGGCGTCGGACCTGCTGTTGCGGCTGGAGTTGATCGAGTCGCGGGCGCACGACCCGCGGATCGATTCGCAGGCGCTGCGGCAGGTGTTGCGGGTGCGGGACGAACTGGTGCGGGTGGCGGAGCGGCTGGGAGGACGGGCGCGGGCGTCGGGCGCGCCGGAGGACCGGGAAGAGGCGCTGCTCAAGCTCGTGTTGTGGGCGTACCCGGACCGCGTCTGCCGGCGACGGGGCGGGGACGACCGGGGCGTGATGGTCGGCGGCGGCGGGGTGCGGCTGGCGGCGGAGTCGGTGGTCAAGCGGGCGGAGTTCTTCGTCGCGGTCGACGCGCGGCAGGACGAGCGGAGCGCGGCGCGGGAGGCGTTCGTGCGGGTCGCCAGCGCGGTGGACGTGGCGTGGTTGGAGGAGATGTTCCCGGGGCAAATTCGCCGGGAGCGCGCGGTGACGTTCGACGAGGCGCGGCAGCGGGTCGTCGCGCAGGGGCGGGTGCATTACCGCGACCTGCTGCTTCGCGAGGACAAGGACGCGCCGGTCGACCCGGCGCAGGCGGCGGAGGCGTTCGCCGAGGTGCTCAGGGCGCGGGGTGGGGAGCTGTTCCGCGCGGACGAGGCGGCGGCGGGCGTGCTGGACCGCGTCGCGCTGCTGCGGGAGCGGATGCCGGAGCGACCCTGGCCGGCGTGGGACGACGCGGAGCTGGGGGAGGTGCTGGCGGCTGGGGCCGGCGGGGCGCGGTCCCTGGCGGCGGTGCGCGCGCTGCCGCTGGCGGCGATCCTGAAGGCGGCGTTGCCGTACCCGCTCGACCGGCTGCTCGACCAGGAGGCGCCCGAGGCGCTGGAGGTCCCCAGCGGCAGCCGGATCCGCCTGCGGTACGGCGGGGCGGGCGGCGAGGTCGTGCTGGCGGTGCGGCTGCAGGAGTTGTTCGGGTGGCTGGACACGCCGCGGGTCGCTGGCGGGCGGGTGCCGGTCAAACTGGAGCTGCTGGCGCCGAACTACCGGCCGGTGCAGGTGACGAGCGATCTGCGGAGCTTCTGGGCAGGAGCGTACTTTCAGGTGCGGAAGGATCTGAAAGCGCGGTACCCGAAGCACGCGTGGCCGGAGGACCCGCTGACGGCGAAGGCGGAGGCGAAGGGGGGGCGGCGGCAGCCGCGTTGAAGGGGGCCGACGCGCGCGTGTGTGATCCGGGGACGCGCTTCGGGTCGCGTAGCTCCCTGATGATCCGTCCCGGAGTGCGTCCGGGGGCTGCGCCACTTGGTGCGCGGGAGGGCGAACGCGCCCGGTATGAAAAGCAAGCGGGCCTCCCAACGGTTGGGATGGCCCGTGCCTTTCCTTCGGAGTTGGAAACTGCCTGTTGCGAAAACTAGGCCTGCGACCGGCGGCGGCGGCGGAGCGCGGCGGCGGCGCCCGTCAGGGCGACCAGGGCAACGCTCCCCGGCTCGGGGACGGCCGACAGCGCCCGGGCGAAGTCGGCCTCGAATCCGGGGCCGAACTGCGCGAGCTGGGCGGCCGCGGGCAGCGAGGTCTCGTAGTTCTGCGCGAGCGGGACGAGGTCGCTGAAGTCGACGGTGCCGTCGTAGTTGAAGTCGCCGTTGAACCACTCGCCGCCACTGGGGGCCTCGTAATTCTGGGCGAGGCGGACCAGGTCGGTGAAGTCGACGGTGCCGTCGAGCGTCGCGTCGCCGAGCAGCGTCACGCGGGCGACGTACGTCGTCTCGTCCACGGTCTGCCCGAGGAACGTGCCGGTGCCGTTGGCGAGCGCCACGACCTGTGCCGCCTCGGCGAACCCGATGCCGTACTCGTTCGGCTGGGCGGCGGCGGTGCTGGACGTGATGCCCGTCCCGGCCCAGCGGGGGTTCGCCGTTCCGTAGGCGGCCTGGACGAGCGACTTGACCGCCAGCCCGGGGGACGTGTCGGTGTAGTCGACGATCAGCGCGCCGTCGGTCAGGTCGAGGCTCGACGACGGGCTGGCGACGCTGCCCAAGTCGATCCCGGCGGTGCGGAGGACGCGGCGGCCGGTCGTGACCTTGGCGGTCGCCCCGGGGACGACGGTCAGGGTGCCGGACAGCGTGTGATCGGCGTTGAACTCGAGCGCGCCGGCCGACACCGTGACGCCGCCGAGCCGCCCGTTGGCGCCGGACAGCGTCAGCCGGCCCTCGCCGACCTTGTTGAGCGTGGACGTGCCGGTCAGGGCGCCGGCGAGCTCGAGCGAGGCGCCGGTGGCGACGCCGACGTTGGCGTCCTCGGCGAGCGCGACGGGGCCGGCGAACCGGCTCGCGCCCGCGCTGCCGACCAGCGCGCCGCCCTCGCCGAAGCCCTTGCCGGCGAGGACGAGCCGCTCGGGGGCCGCGTACTGGACGTTGTTCAGCGCGAGCGTGCCCTCGAAGTTGACGATCGTCGCGCCGCTGGTCGCGCCCAGCGTGCCGCTGGCGTTGAGTTGGACGGTGCCGAGCGACACGGTGAAGTCGTTGGTGAAGTCGTTGGCGGGGTTGGTCAGGATGACGGTGCCGTCGCCGTTCGGGGCGGTGATGCCCAGCCCCTTGGACAGCAGGCCGGGGCCGCTGATCTTGCCGGCCAGGGTCAGGGTGCCGGGGGTGATGTCGGCGAAGATCGTGGTCACGTTGGTCGGGGTGACCGTGCGGACGCGGATGTCGATCGCGGCGCCCTCGCCGAGCTGGATCGGGTTGCTGATCGTGTTGTCCGGCCCCTGGTTCTTGCCGAACGTGACGCGGGTGATCGGGTCGATGACGATCGTGCCGGCGCCGGCCGACTCCTGCCCGTTGAAGAACGTCTGCCCCTGCTTGAGGACGATGCCGGCGAACGTGTTGTTGGCGGCGTTGAAGATGGCCTCGGTGCCGGTCGAGTTGCCGTAGCGGGTGATCGTGCCCGGGCCGCTGACGACGGAGTTGAACGTGTAGTTGCCGCTCTTGGTGCTGACGACCGCGCCGCCCGCGCCGATCCGGACGCCGCGGGTCTGGGCGATCCAGCCCGAGCCGTTGCTCTCGATCATCGCGCCGTTGTCGATCGTCAGGTGGTCGGCAACGAACGTGGCAGGCGCCTCGCCGAGGGCGGTGTCGTTGGTGAACTGGAGCGCACTCTCGAGGACGACGGTCTTGCCCTTGTACGTGTTGCCCGCGCCGAGCCGGAGGATGCCGGCGCCCTTCTTGGTCAGGCCGCCGTCGCCGCTGATGGTCACGCCCCCGACCTCGGTGCCCTGGGCGAACTGCCAGAGCAGGATCTCGTACGGGCTGACCACGTCGATCACGCCGCCGCCCGCGCCGAGCGTGAGGCCGCGGCGGGCGTTGATCGTCGTGCTGGTAACCTGCGTGGTCGTCAGCGTGGGCAGGTTCGCCCAGCGGAGCGTGCCGCCGTTGCTCAGGGTGACGTGGTCGGCGAGGAAGTCGGCGGGGAGCACGGGGAAGGCCGACACGCTGTTCGCGGTCTCGAGCACGCCGCCGCTGACGATCAGCTTGTCGTACGCGCTGGCGAACACGCCGTCGCCGTTCGTGTTCGCGTCGTTCGGCTGGATCACGAGCTTGCCGGGCCCGGCCTTCTCGAACGTCCCGCCGCCGACGATCCGGCCCTGGTAGACGGTGTCGGTCGCCTGGTTGACGGTCAACTTGCCGCCGCCGAGGTCGACCGACGCCACGTGGTTCGGGCTGGACAGCTCCGCGACGGTCTGCTGGTTGCCGTTGAGCGCGAGCGCCAGGCGGAGGTTGACGACGTTCGTGTTCGACGTGTCGATCGTGTTGACGCCGCCGAACCGCACCGACGTGGACGTCGGCAGGATGTCGTTCCCGCCCAGCGACAGCGTGCCCGAGCCGATCACGGTCGGCCCGGTGTAGGTCGCGGGCTGGTTCAGGCGGACGGTGCCGAGGCCCATCTTGTTCAGGCCGCCGCGGGTGATCGTGACAGGCGCGTCGATCACGCCGGTCGCGGTGTTCTGCGTGTAGATCGCGGCGCCGTCGCCGTCGAAGGTCAGGGCCGACGTGTTGATGCTGCCGCCGACGTTCAGGATCAGGCCGGCCGTGCCGGTGCCGTCGCCGACGCGGAGCGCCTGGGCGCCGCCGACACTGTGGCCCGTGTGCAGCGCGTAGACCGCGCGGTCGGCCGTCAGCACCTGGGCGGCGGTGGTCTTGACCACGTCGGTCGGGGCGGCGGCGTTCAGGTCGCTGCCGGTGTAGGTCGCGAGCTGGAACCCGTTGCCGTTCGTGCCCGAGCCGTCGTACGTGAGGAACTCGCCGCCGGTGCCGCCCGCGCTCGTCCAGGAGACGATCGACGGGTCGACGATGCCGTTGCGCACGGGCACGCCGCCGTTGACGATCACCCGTTCGAAGTTCGCCGCGTTCGCGTTGCCGAGGTTAGCCACGTTCCCGGCGGGGATGATTTCCAGCGAACCGTTCGGCAGCCGCACGAGCGACGAGGACGCCGCGGCGGCGTCGCCGACGGTCAGCGTGAACGACGTGTTGTTGTTCCGGTTCACCTGGAGGCGGGCGCCGTCGCCGTAGCTGAGCGTGGCACCGGGCGCGGACGCGATCGTCACGTTGACGTTGTTCGTCACGTTGGTGGGAGCGAACACCAGTTCGCCCGCGTTGATCCGGACCGGGCCGGTGCCCATCGGCGTGCCACCCGCCGCCGCGGACCCGACCGACCCCTCGTTGACCGTGAGTCCGGCGAACGCGTTGTTGCTGTTGCTCAGCGACAGCCGGCCCGTGCCGCGCTTGGTCAGGATGCCCGGCCCGCTGACGACGCCGTTGACCGTGATCGACAACTGGCTCGAGTTCGACGCCGGGTTCAGGTTGACCTGGATCCCGCCGCCGTTGGTGCCGACGGTGAACGCACGGTTGTGGGTCAGGTTCACGGTGTTGAAATTGGCGAGGACGCCGCCGTCCAGCGTGATCCCGCCCGACGCCGCGCCGAGCTTCGCATCGCTGCTGACGATCAGCTGCCCGCCGCGGATCTCGGTGCCGCCGGTGTACGTGCTCGCGGCGCCGCCGGTCGCGAACTGCTGGATGCCCGACCCGACCTTGATCAGCTTCGTGCCCGTCCCGGTGATCCGGCCGTTGAACTGGACGTTCGCCGTGTCGCTGCCGATCGTCAGGGCGAACCCGTTGCCGATGATCACGGCGTTGGTGCCGCCGGACGCCGCGCTCGCGGCGGACCCGAGCGACCCGACCCGCTCGTCCGAGAGGAGCTCGAGCGACACGCCGTTCGTCGCGACGGTGGCCGCGGTCGGCGAAAAGAACACGTCCGACCGGTCCCCGATCGCCTGCCCGCCCTGCACCCGCAGATTGCCGCCCTGCACCGCGACGCGGCCTTGGAACGTGTTGGCCCCGCTCAGGGTCATCGTCCCGCTGCCGGTCTTGAAGAACTGCCCGGCCTCGCCCTGGAGCACGCCGGAGAACGTCGTCGAGCTGTCGTCCGCTCCGACCGTCAACTGCGGCCCGGCCGACGCGCCGCCGTTCGGGATCGGCGCGAACTTGACCGTCCCCGCCCCGGCCAGCGACCCGACGCCGTCGTTCACCACCCCCATGTCCCACGTCCCGCCCGCCTCGATCGTCATCGCGTGGGCGTTCTTGAAGTCGGCGTCCGACTGGGCGAACCGCACCGTGCCCTGGCTGATCGTCACGGGTCCGGCGGCCGTGATGTCCTGGTACATGTAGACGGTGCCGAGGCCCGTCTTCGTGAACCCGGTGGACCCGGCGGTATCCTGGAAGAAGTGCGCCGCCGACCCGGCGCCGACGTTGATCACCGGCGCGGCCGCCGCGTTGTCCAGCGTCAGCGAGCCGCCGAGGTTGCTCAGCCCGTAACTGCCGCCGCGGAAGTCGAGGCCGCCTGCGAACACGCTGCCGAGGATCGAGACCGCCCCGCCGCCGTTGAACACCGCGGTGTCCGAGGCGCCGCTGTCCCACGGGCCGTAAAGCGTGCCCGCGTCGGTGGTCGCCCACTTCGGCGAGGACGCGTCCCACGGGCCCGAGCCGACGTTCACCGGGGCGACGCCGTCGCCGTCGAAGAACCGCTCCGCCGCCGACGCCCCACCGGCCATCGCGGCGGTCAGCGGGAGCACGGCGCAGAGCAGGGCCCGCCGCCGGTTCGACTCCTTAGATGTCCGCTGTTGCCCGGTGCCCTTACGAAGCGTGCCCGTGGTCATGCCCATGACGGTTCTCTCCTGCCTCATCAAAACTGCCCTCAAACCCACTTGCGCGTGATTGTCTGGTTGGACAGTTATATAACTAAGGGGCGGCACCGTTGCCCGTCAAGCAAATTCCCCATATCTTCGCGCCCCCGCGATCTGCCACTGGGTTCACAAAATAGGCAGAACGGTTGCTTCATAGCTTTCTCGGCAGCACTTTTATATAACCTCAGGCGATTCCGCGGGCAGTCTGTTCGGAGCGTTGCATGCGCGTACTGATCATGTCCGACATGGAAGGGGTGTCCGGGATCGTCAAGTGGTCCCAGGTCAACGGCGGTCAGGCGATGTACGAGGAGGGCCGCCGCCTGTACACCGAGGAGATCAACGCCGCCGTCCGCGGGGCGAAGATCGCCGGCGCGACGGAAATCGTCGCCGTCGACTGCCACGGCGCCGGGGGCGACTGGACGTTCAACTCGTTCGTCCCCGAGCTGATCGACGCCGACTGCACCTGGGTCAGCGGCCACCCGTGGAGCCGGTACACGGAGCTGCTTGAGAGCGGCTGCGACGTCGCCCTGATGATCGGCATGCACGCCCGCGCCGGCACGCCCGACGGCGTCCTCTGCCACACGATCTCGACCACGACGTGGCGCAACCTCTACTTCAACGACACGCTCGTTGGCGAATTCGGCATCAACGCCGCCCTGTGCGGGCACTACGGCGTGCCGGTCGCCGTCATCACCGGCGACGACGCCACCTGCCGTGAGGGCCGCGAGCTGCTCGGCGAGAAGCTGGCCGGCGTGGCGGTCAAGAAGGGCCTCTCCCGCTACTCGGCCCGCAACATCCCGCCGGTGCGCGCGAGACAGATGATCCAGGACGGCGTCGCTGCGGCATTGAAGGCGAAGAACTGGCCCAAGCCTTACGTCCCCGACCGCCCGACCACGATCACCGTCGACCTCGGAACCGTCGACAGCGGGGCACAGTTCAAGGACCGGCACGGCGTCGAGTTCGTCGACCCGTTGAAGATCGTCAGCCGCGCCAAAGACTGGATGACCGCCTGGGACCAGGTCTGGCACTGGTAAAAGTGCCTGTATCACGGGCGCCCCGCCCGTGAAGGACTGAACATGCTCGGTTACGCAAAACAACCCCAAGACGAGCACGGGCGGGGCGCCCGTGATACGGGCAACTCGGCAATCCCGCTCATCCTGCTCGCGGCGGCCGTCGTCGCCGTTCTCGCCTACGTCGCCACCGTCACCACGCGGGACGCCGCGGAGCCCGCGCGCCCGCCTTACCACTTGATGGCGGACTATCTCGACGTCTTCCAAACCTCCGCCGACTTCGCCGCCGGCAAGGCCGACCGCGTCACGACCGCCGCCAACCGCCTCGTCTTGTCCGACGAGCGCCCCCAGTTTCCGCGCCTTGGCACCTGGACCTCGCCCGAAGTCACCACCCCCCGCCCCTTCACCGAACTCCTCCCTTCCTACAACCCCGACTGCCCCCCCGACACCGGCCTCCGCTTCGACGTCCGCACCCGCGACGCCCGCACCGGCCAATGGTCGCCCTGGTTCTTCCTCGGCGACTGGGGCCGCACGATCGGCAAGCAGGAGCGGGTGACGAAGAACGACGTCGGCCACGTCGCGATCGACATCCTCTACCTGAACGGGCCCGCCGACGCCTACCAGGTCCGCACCCGCTTCTACGCCTTCAACCTCGACGACAAGACCAACCCCGCCCTGCGCCGGCTGACCGTCTGCACGTCCGGAGTCGAGCCGGACGCGGCCAAACGCGACTCGCTCGTCCGGCCGGTCTCCCTGCAATCTTCGATCGCCCGGGACCTCCCCGTCCCCTTCCGCGCCCAGGGCGTCGAGTCCAAGCCCCTCCGTCCGGAGATCTGCTCGCCGACCAGCGTCTCGATGGTGCTCCAGTACCTCGGCCACGACCGCCCCACCGCCGAGAACGCGCTGGCGATCTACGACGACCACTACGACCTGTTCGGCAACTGGGCCCGCGCCGTCGCCTGGGCCGGGCAGCAGGGCTTCGACGCCCACCTGACCCGCTTCCGCACGTTCGACCAGGCCCGCGCCACGATCGCCGCCGGCCAGCCGATCATCGCCTCGATCCGCTTCAAGGCGGGCGAGGCCCCGTCGTTCGTCATGAAGGAGACGGCCGGCCACCTGATCGTGATTCGCGGCTCGACCCCCACCGGCGACTTCATCGTCAACGACCCCGCCTCCAAGGAGCGCGGCAACGGCGCCGTCTATAAGGCGGACGACCTGGCCCGCGCCTGGCTCGCCCACGGCGGCGTCGGGTACATCATCCGAAAACCCCAATAACGCAGGACTCCCAATGAAGCTCCTCGCCGCCCTCCTCTGCCTCGTCGTCGTGCCGATCGGCCGCGCGCAGGGACAGCCCGACTTCTCCCCCGCCGACGCGCTGATCAACGACGCGATCGCTCAAAAGCAACTCCCCGGCGGCGTCCTCGCCGTCGGTCGCAAGGCCGGCGTCGTTTACGAGAAGGCCTACGGCAACCGCGCGGTTCAGCCCGCCCCCGAGCCGATGACGCCGGACACCATCTTTGACGTCGCCTCCCTCTCCAAGCCCGTCGGCACCGGCACGTCCGTCCTGATCCTGATCGACCGCAACAAGATCGACCCGAAGGAGAAGGTCGCCAAGTACCTCCCCGAGTTCGGCACCAAGGGCAAGCAGGACATCACCGTCGAGCACCTGATGCTCCACCGCGGCGGCCTGATCCCCGACAATGCCGAGAAGGACTACCTCGACGGTCCCGCCAAGGCGTGGGAGCGCATCTGCGACCTCCCGCTGATCTCCAAGCCGGGCGAGAAGTTCGCCTACACCGACGTCGGCTTCATCGTCCTTGGCAAGCTGGTCGAAAAGATCGACGGCCGCCCGCTCGACCGGTTCGCCGCCGAGGAGATCTTCACGCCGCTCGGCATGAACGACACCGCCTACAACCCGCCCGACGCCTGGAAGCCCCGCACCGCCCCCACCCAGCAGCGCAAGGGCGAGTGGATGCGCGGCGAGGTGCACGACCCGCGCGCCTACGCCATGGGCGGCGTCGCCGGACACGCCGGCCTCTTCTCCACCGCCGCCGACCTCTCGAAGTTCTGCCGCATGATCCTGAACAACGGTGAGCTCGACGGCAAACGCATCCTGTCCGCCAACGCCATCAAGCGGATCTCCACGCCCTACTCCCTGCCCAACGGCCTGACCCGCTCGTACGGCTACGACGTCAGCACCCGCTACTCCCAGCCGCTCGGTCACCGGTTCGCGCGGATGAAGTCGTTCGGCCACACCGGCTTCACCGGCACCTGCCTCTGGATCGACCCGTCGAACGACGCGTTCTTCATCCTGCTGACCAACGCCGTCCACCCCGACGGCAAGGGCAAGGTCCTCGCGCTCCGCCGCAAGGTCTCCACCGCCGTCGCCACCGCCCTGCTCGGCCCCGCCCCGCGCAACGCCGGCAACGTCCTGAACGGCCTCGACGTCCTGATCGAGTCCGGCTTCGCCCCGCTCCAGAAGCGCAACGTCGCCATCATCACCAACCACACCGGCCGCGACCGCGACGGCAACCGCCTGGTCGACCTCCTCGCCGCCGAGAAATCCTTCAAGGTCGTCACCCTCTTCTCCCCCGAGCACGGCCTCTACGGCAACCTCGACGAAAAAATCGGCCACGGCGTCGACGAGAAGACCGGCCTCAAGGTCTGGTCCCTCTACGGCCAGACCCGCCGCCCGACCGACGAAATGCTCGCCGGCGTCGACACGCTCGTGTTCGACATCCAGGACATCGGCGCCCGCTTCTACACCTACCCCGCCACCATGGCCAACTGCATGGAGGAGGTCGCCAAGCGCAAGCTGAAGATGGTCGTCCTCGACCGCCCCAACCCGATCGGCCCCCTGCCAATCGACGGCCCGATCGCCGAGCAAAAGCACCTCAACTTCACCGCCTACGGCCCGCTCCCGCTCGTCCACGGCATGACTGTCGGCGAGCTCGCGCGGCTGTTCAACACCGAGTACAAGATCAACTGCGATTTGACCGTCGTCGACTGCGTCAACTACCGCCGCTCAATGTGGTTCGACGAGACCGGCCTGACCTGGACCAACCCCAGCCCGAACATGCGCAACCTGACGCAGGCCACGATCTACCCCGCGATCGGCATGATCGAATTCACCAACGTCAGCGTCGGCCGCGGCACCGACCAGCCGTTCGAGTTCTTCGGCGCCCCCTGGATCGACGCCAAGCGGTTGGCCTCTGCCCTGAACGCCGCCGACCTCCCCGGCCTCCGCTTCGTCCCGATCGAGTTCACGCCGACGTCCAGCAAGTTCGCCAAACAGCTCTGCCACGGCTGCTACGTCGTCGTCACCGACCGCACGAAGATCGAGCCCGCCCGCACCGCCCTGACGATCGCCTGGCACCTGAAGAACCTGTTCGGCGACGCCTACGAGCCCGACAACCTGAACCGCCTGCTGAAGAACGACCAAGTCTTCACCGCCCTGAAGTCCACCGACGACCCGGCCGAGCTCCCTGCCCTCTGGCAAGCCGACCTGGAGAAGTTCCGCGCCACCCGCGAGAAGTACCTGGTCTACAAGTGACGCCGCCCCCGCCACGCGGTTCCGTAGGGTGTGCTTCAGCACACGGCCCTTGACGCGCGGTTCAGCCGTACGTCACCGCCGCGCCGTACAGCGCCTCCCTCTCCCAAGGCCGCCCACGAGCTCGCATCGCCGGACGGCAGAATCGGCCGGGGGAGAGGGCAGGGGTGAGGGGTCTTTCCAACCGCCGAACAGCACACCCGCGCGCCGGAGGTGCCCTCACCCCAACCCTCTCCCCGCCGCGTTCGCACGTGCCGGTGAATGACACCGACAGCCGCGGCCGGGAGAGGGGGCCGGATCACGGCAGTCGATATCAGTGCATCGCCGCCCCCGCCAACACCCCGTTCAACCGCCCATGCCTGACACCTATCGAGTCGCTCCCGCGCGCAAAAAGAAACCGGGCGCTGGGCACGCCCGGTTTCGGAGGAGGGAAAGGTTGCGCCTTCACACGTACTTCGAAACGCCTCACGGCGTCGTCTGGTCACCCTCACCCGGATTGTGGAACGAGTTCCAAGCGTCCCGGCTCGACACCGTCGAGGCGTGGCCGTCGCAGTAGAGCAGGTTCACGCCCGGGTTACCATACGCTTCTTTCTTGGTTGCGGACGGCTTCAGGTGCCGCTTAGAGTCGACGTACAGCGTCCCGGCCGGGATCGACCCGGTCGACTCGGGGCCGTAATCGAAAGGCATCATCGGGCTGGTCGGGCCATACGTCGCCGGCACGCCGATGATGTGCGTGATCGAGTCCGCGATCAGCCCGCGCTCAGACGCCTTCGTCCACTCGGTCTGCTTCGTGTACCGCCCGCGCTGGCCGTTCGCGTCGGACGTGATGTAGGCCATGTTCTTGACGTTCCCGTCTTTGAAGTAGTGCGGGTAGTACTGCATCCCGTACCCGACGCGAACCTTGTCCTTGAACAAAGTGCTGTCGAACTCCTGGGTCTTCGTCCACTCCGGGCAGCCCCAGACAACGGAGTTGGCCCGTAGTTCCTCGAGATTGTCGTACTTGAAGTTCTGCGTGCTCGACACGTACGGCGCCACCAAGTCGGGCCACCGGCGCTCCTCGCTGATTGGGATCTTCGTATTCCCAATCTCGTGAACTGCGACCGGCCACATGCCTTTGTGTTCGATCGCATAGTTCGTGAACGCCAAGCCGATCTGCCGCAGATTCGACAGGCACTTGACCGTGTTGCTCGACCGCCGCGCGTTCCCCAGCGCCGGCAACAAGATCGAAATCAGCAGCGCGATGATCCCGATCACCACCAGCAACTCGACCAGCGTAAACCCGCGAGCCTGCCTTCTAGTCATATAAGTCTCCGCCCGGATATTATATAAGAGTCCGGCGCGAGACAATCGAAAAATCGCTCCGCGTCAAACTTTTTCCGGAATCACCCCCCGCCGATTCACCGCCGCTTCCGCCCGACAAGGGACAGCGGCTCGGCGAAATTCGCATTGCCCGTCCGGTCAACCGACGCGACTGTTACGGCCGTGATCTCCCGCGGGTTCGCCGGGTCCGGCTCGATCCGCACGCTCCGCACGTGAGCCGGATAGACGGCGAACCGCCACTCGTCCCCGTATTTCACCCACACCGCCCACCGCGACGCCTCCTCCATGTCCAGCAGCTCCCACGACACCTGCACGCTCCCGTCGCGCGCCACGCCGGCCTGCACCTGCGGCGCCGCCAGCGGCTTGTTGTCCAGCCACGGCGACGCCGGCACCAGCGCCGCCTGCGCGTACGGGCCGGCCAGCAGCGCGTCGTTCAGCTGCGCGCGGTTCTGCATCATCGCGATCATGCTGAAGTGCACGTTCCCGCTGTACGGGCCGACCACCTCCCGCGTCGCGTTGATCTGATCGACGATCTCCTGCGCGCCCCACGCCTTCGGCCCGCCCCCCAAGCCGCTGATGTAGTTCCCCGGCCACAGGTGCCGCCCCCACGGGTTCTGCCCCGCCCACCACGTCAGCAGATCGACGTACGGCTGCGGGCCGTCGATCTTCCAGTAAAGCTGCGGCGTCCAGTAGTCGCACCAGCCCTTGTTAAGCCAGAGCTGCGCGTCGGCGTACAGCGTCTTGTACTGGTCGAACCCGCTCTTGACCGTCTCCGGCATCCCCGGCCGCGCGATCCCGAACGGGCTGATCCCGAACTTCACGTGCGGCTTGTTCGCCTTGATCAGCGTGTGGATGTCCTGGATCATCCGGTTGACGTTCTCGCGCCGCCAGTCCTCGCGCGACAGCGCCCCGCCCGCCTGCTGGTACCGCTGCCAGCTCGGGTCGTCGGGGAAGTCGGTCAGCGTCGCCTGCTTGGTCTGAGGGTCCTTGTAGTAGTCCGGGTACGGGTAGAAGTAGTCGTCGAGGTGCACGCCGTCGATGTCGTACCGCCGAACGACGTCGGCGATCACGTCCAGCGTCTGCTTGCGCGCCTCGGGCTCGCCCGGGTCGAGCCACTCCCACTTGTGGAACTTCCGCACGATGTGCGGCTTGGTGTTGGCGACGTGCGTGGGCGCGTCCGGCGACTTCGCCCCGCTGTGCCGCGCCCGGTACGGGTTGAACCACGCGTGCAGCTCGATCCCGCGCTGGTGCGCCTCGCGCACCCACGTCGCGAGCGGGTCGTAGTACGGCTCGGGCGGCACCCCCTGCTTGCCGCTCAGGTACTCGCTCCACGGCTCCAGCGGGCTGGCGTAGAGCGCGTCGCACGTCGTCCGCACCTGCAGGACGATCGCGTTCAGGTTCAGCTTCTCCGCCTGGTCGAGGATCGCGTGGATCTCGCTGATCTGCTCCGCCGACGACAGCCCCGGCTTCGACGGCCAATCGATGTTCGCCACCGTCGCCACCCAAGCCGCCCGGAACTCGCGCGGCGGCGCCGGCGGCAACCGCGCGGCCCGCTCCGCCGCCCGGTCCCGCTCGCCCGGCCACGGCATGTACTTCGAGTTCGCGCACCCGGCCAACCCCAACACCACCACGACGCACGAAAGCAGGTGTCCTCGCATAAGCGCGCAAACTTGCCCGAACCGCCCGGGAAAAGCAACGCACCAACGCGCCCGCCGACACCCCGCCGCTTGGGGCTTCGCGGTCACTGGTGCGTACAATCCCCCTATGACCCGCCCCCTCCTCCTGATCGCGCTCCTCATCTCCCCGGCCACCCGCGCGGCCGACGCCCTCACCACCCGCCCCACGATCATCCCCGCCGCCGAATGGGGCTCGAAACCGCTACCGATCCCCGACGCGCGCAAGCACACGCCCAAGTACATCACCGTCCACCACGCCGGCGTCCTCTGGAAGACCGGCGACGACCCCGTCAAAAAACTTCAGGGCCTCCAGGCCTACGGTCAGCGCGACAAGAACTGGCCCGACCTCCCCTACCACTTCCTGATCGCCCCCGACGGCCGAATCTTCGCCGGCCGCCCCGTCCACTACGAACCCGAGACCAACACCACCTACAAAACCACCGGCCACCTCGGCATCGAACTCTGGGGCGACTTCACCAAGCAACGCCCCAGCAAGGAACAAGTCACCGCCTTAGTCAATCTCACCGCCCACCTCGCCACCGATCACAAGATCGAGATGAAGGACATCGGTGCCCATAAGGACCGCGCCCAAACCGCCTGCCCCGGCCAAGATCTCTACCGCTACTTCGAGTCCGGCCAGTTCCGCGACTGGGTCAAAGCCGCCCAATCCAGCACCGATCCCAAGATCGACCTAGGCCCGCCCCTGAAGAACGGCCCCACGGACCCCATCCCCGCTAAGTAGCGCAATCCCACCCCCGCCAACGATTAGCCTGCCCTCGCGCGCCGGCGAGACGTCGGGAGCGCGGTCGCATTAGTGGGGCAGACATTCTTGTCTGCCCTTGGACAACCTTCCGACCCGCACGGCCCTTCCTCGCCGACGGTGGGGCAGACATTCTAGGGCGATTGTATAATTGGCTTACCGCAAATGGTGGCCAAGCGCGCGAGGAGGGGCGCGAGGTCTTTCGGTTGGAAAGCCATAGCTCTGGTAGGGCCGTCGTCGAGCCAGCGAAGAGAGGCGATCCCGCCGAGATGCCCCTCCTGCTCGATACGGTCCTGCGCCGCGCGGTCGGACAGCGCGGCCGTCATCCATTCGTCACGGGGTACGCGCAGGTTGTCGGCCACGATGTCGGGCGGGAACCTCAGCACCCTCCATTCGAGCCCCCGTGTGAGTACGTAGGTGCGGCACAGACACCCGGTGCGATTGCCAGACTCGGTCGGCGGCGGAAGCGTCACTAGCTCGCCTCGCTTCGCCATCAGGGCGTGCGAGTCTGGTTCCGGGGGTACAAAGAGCCGAATGAGTTTGCGCCGCATCTGTCCACCGCGCTACTTCCCCGTCCGCCTGCTCTGCGGCGGCTTCCGCTTCGGGGCCTGAGCCGGGCCCCGGCGTGGGCGAGCCGTCATCAAACCCTTCTACTCCGCGACCTCTGCGCCTCCACGACGAGCCGCCTACTGCTCACTTCGCCCGCTTACCCTTCCACCCGCCGCCCATCCTCGCCTCGACGGCCTCGCACCCCGCCAACCCGTCGTCGAACGTCAGTAGATTCACCCACCCGTTGTCGAACACGAGGATCACCCGCCGGTCGTCCACCGCGAACCACCGCCCGCCCCCGTTTGCGCCGCTGGCGGTAAACCGGTTCTCCGCCGCCAGCTCGAACGTGAACGTCGGCGACTGCCACGTCGTCCCCAGCACCGCCGCCGTCAACCGCCCCCGCCCTGCCCCCTCCACTGCCGCCGGCCGCGCCGCCACCGCCTCCGCCTTCACCCGCGCCGCCGCGTCCCGGATCCGTACCGCCTCGTCCAGGTTCCCCGCCTTCGTCACGACCCCTTGCGCCTGCTCCAGCGCCGCCGCGTACTCGGCGTGCGCCGCCGCCACCTTCTCCCGATACTCCCGCTCCGCCACCTCCACCTTGCGAGCGTGCGCATTCCGCGCCACCACCGCCGCCGGCGACTTGAACCCACCGCCATCGTCCGCGGCCCGGGCGCCGGGCCCGGTCACCATGAGCGTGATGAGAATCGCCGCGATTGACCAGCGGAGGTGACGCATGTGGCCTATTCTGTAAATCCCCGCCCGCCATCGCAATCCTGTAGACAGATCACCCCGGCCTCGACTCGCTCAGCGTCTTCAACACTTCGGCGATCCCCGCGAACTTCAACTTCCCGCACACGGCGTCGGCGCCAGCCGCCAGCAGCGCGTCATTCCCCTCCTGATGGGCGGACGCAGCGATCACGAGCACCCTTGGCGACATTCGCCGCCCCCGCAGTTCGCGGACGAACACGTCGCCCTTGCCGTCGTCCAGGTCGAAGTCGACGAGGACGGCGTCGAACGCATCGTGCGCCACCGCACCTCGGGCGGCATCAAGTGACATTGCGACCGTGACTTCGTGCCCGCGGAGGAACTGCCGTCGCGCGAACTCGACGAACCGTGGATGATTCTCGACCCACAGGATCGGCATGCGGTCTCCTTCGACAAGACCGATGACCAGCCAAACCCGTCCAGAACGGCCCGTCCCCAAACGACCGATGCCCCGCCGGCGGTTGCCGTGCGGGGCATCGTGTAGTCGTCGAAACAGAATCGAGACGACGCTTTACTTCTTCTGCGTCGTCTCCTGCATCGTCCGGAAGTATTCCTGCGCGACCTTCTGGGCCGCCCGGTTGGCGTGCTCGGCGTCGACCTCGTCGGTGGCCTCGTTCTTGGCCGCCTTCTCGACCTCCTGCATCGCCATCCGCATCTTGCCCGGGTCGGCCTTGTCCTTTACGAGGTAGCTGGCGAGGACGCGACCCTTTTCGTTGTCCTGCGACGGCGACTGCTCCATCTTCACACCGAACGGGCTGGTCGCCTTGCCCGAATCACCACCTGCCGCTTGTCCCGGCCCGCCACGACCCTGACCCTGCTGCCCTTGCGGCACCTGACCCTCGGCGAACGGGCCCTGCCCTTGCCCTTGACCTTGCCCAAGCTTCTGCCCCTGACCCTGCTGCCCTTGGGCCCCGCCTTCACACTGGCCATTCGCACACTGCTGACCCTGCTGCATTGCCTGCTGGGCCTGCTGGGCCTGCTGGGCCATCTGCTGGAGATCCTGCTTCACGCCCTGCATGTTCTGCAGCGCCTGTTGCATGTTCTGCTGAGCCTGAGCCATTTGCTGAGCAGCTTGCTGACCCCCCTGCTGTTGGCCCTGCTGCACCTGCTGACCTTGCTGTCCCTGCTGGCCCTGAGCCTGTTGGCCTTGTTGCCCTTGCTGACCTTGCGCCTGAGCCTGCTGCATTGCCTGCGCCATCTGTTGCGCCGCTTGAGACAGCCCTTGGGCCTGGTTCTGCGCGTTCGCCTGCGCCTGCATCTGCTGCATCGCCTGCTGCATCTGCTGCTGCTGCTGCTGGTTAGGCCCTTGCCCGTTGTTCATCTGTTGGGCCATTTTCTGGGCTTCCTGCTGCAACTGCTGCGCGGCCGCCTGTCCCTTCTGCCCTCCTTGGGCGGCCTGCTGCATCAGCTCCTGCATCTTCTGGGCCTGATCCTTGCTCGCACCCATCTGCTGCAACTGCTGCTTCACCTGCTCCTGCATCTGCGGATTGTTCGCCAACTGCTGAAGCTGCGCCGCCGCCTGCTCCATCTGCTTGGCGGCGTCCTTTTTCTGCTCCTGGGTCATTTTGTCAAAGTTTTTGACAGCTTCTTCAAGCTTTTGGGCGGCTTCGTTGAAGTTGCTCTTGGCGATCTCCTTCCGCGCGTCGCCAACGGGGCCCTTCGCATCGTCTGGCGGCTGAAGGGCTTGCATGAGCTGGTTCTGGGCTTCGGCGTACTTCTTAACCTTGTCGTATTCCTTGTAGGCTTGGTTGTTCACTTCCTGCAAGGCCTGCAGGGCTCGACGGTTAGCCTTTGAGGGGTCGTCGATTTTCGGGGCCTTGTTGAACGCGTGCAGCTCAGCGACCAGTTTGCGGAACTCGTCACTGGCCTGGGCACTCTTGGGCATGGACTCGACGGCGGCGATCGCGCGGGCGACGGCTTCCTTGGCGGCTTGCTGGGCGACCTCGGTCTCCTGTTTTTTCTGCGGGGGGTTCTTCTGGCCGAACAGATTGATCGGCTGGAGGAAGGTCAGGGCGAACGCGCCGCACGCGAGGAGCATGGCGGTGTAGGCGGGCTTGGGGAACGGCACGGGGAACTGCTTACCGAGTTGGACGTTCTCGGCGGTGCGCTCGGCGTCGCGGACGGCGGCCATCGCGAAGGGGTCGCTGCTCGGACGCACGAAGATCGCGGTGGAAAATTTCTCCTTCAACCGGAGGCGCTCGTCGATCGCGGCCGCGGCCTGCTGGCGGGTGGGCTTCTTCAAGAAAGCATACCCCAGCGCGACGGCGACGCAGACGACGCCCGCGCCGATCAGCACCCACTTCACCGGGAAGGCTTCGGGGAAGACTTGGAACAGCTTCTGGACCAGGACGGCGAGCAGCGTTGCGGCGGCGAGCACCACGGTAGCCCACGCCAAGGCCTCGAGGAATCGGCGGATAAACAGCTTGCTCTGAACGGTGGCGACGTGTCGGTCGAGGCGGGTCATGGGCAGACTCCCTTGGTCAGTGACCACACAGTATAAGGTCGGCATTCCGGGGTTACCAACGGAAAACCGAGCCTGTCCCCCCACGGTTAGGACGTTGCGGGAGGGGTAAAGTTGCACCGGCCGAGAGTTATCGGACGCAAGTGCTTACTGCCGAAGGATGTTCCAGACGAGGCTGAGGAGGGTCATCGCGGCGCCGACGATCATGCCGAGCATGCTGAGGATGACGAGCAGGTCTTCGCCGAACCCGGCCTTGAGCTTCATGCGGGGGAGGGCGAGGGCGAGGATGGTGGCGAGGATCAGGAGGAGGTACCCGCCGGTGGCGAGGCCGATCTTGCGGCGGCGGGCGGCGGGGGTGAGGACCGGGGTGGGCACGTCTTCGGTCGAGGCGGTGGCTTGGGCGGGGGGTGGGTCGGCGACGGGGATCCCATCGAGGTTGGGGGGGTGCGGGACCACCTCCGTAGCGTCGGATGCGCCCGGGGCGACGGCGATGCCGGATTGCTGAACGTCGGCGGACACGTCAGGCATTATATCGGTCGCGGGGCGGGTGTGATCCCACGAAGCGGGGAAATAAGACCCAGCCGCTGAAGCGGGCCTCGCCGCGGCTGCGCCGCATCGTGGGCGGGAGTTGAATTGCGGGTGGGGGTAAGATGGCGGGTCTATGCCTACGCGGTTGATTGAGTTGGTCGAGCGGTTGGCGGGGCGGACGGTGGTGCTGGTCGGGGACCTGATGCTCGACAAGTACGTGTACGGGGACGCCGAGCGGCTGAGCCCGGACGCGCCGGTGCCGGTGCTGTGCTTTCGAAAAGAGGACGCGCGGTTGGGCGGGGCCGGGCGGGTGGCGGCGGACCTGGCGACGCTCGGGTGCGCGGTGCGGGTGGTGTCGCTGCTGGGGGTGGATGAGACCGGGGGTGTGATCCGGCGGATGCTGGAGGAGCGGGGGTGCGACACGTCGGGCGTGGTGGAGGCGGCGGGGCGGCCGTCGACGAGCAAGGTGAGGCTGGTCGGGCTGGCGCAGCACCGCCACCCGCAGCAGATGATGCGGCTGGATTACGAGGACGCGTCGCCGGTCGACGGGGCGGTGGCGGAGCGGTTGTTGGCGAACGTTGAAAAGGCGCTGGCGGGGGCGGACGCGCTGTGCCTGGAGGACTACAACAAGGGGCTGCTGCCGCCGGCCGTGTGCCGGCGGGTGATCGGGCTGGCGCGGGCGGCCGGGGTGCCGGTGTTCGTCGACCCGGCGGCGATCAAGGATTACGCGAAGTATGCCGGCGCGAGCGTGATCACGCCGAACGCGACCGAGACCGAGCTGGCGACCGGGCTGAAGGTGCGGGACGAGGGGGAGTTTCGGGCGGCGGCGGAGCGGCTGCTCGCGGACCTGGGCTTGGAGGCGGCGCTGTTGACGCTGGACAAGCGCGGCAGCTACCTGGCGACGCGGGAGGGGGAGCGACGGTTGCTGACGACGCGCGAGCGAACGGTGTACGACGTCAGCGGCGCGGGGGACATGGTGCTGGCAATGGTCGCGGCGGCCCGGGCGGGCGGGGCGACGTGGGCCGAGGCGGCGGCGCTGGGGAACGTCGCGGGCGGGCTGGAGGTCGAGCGGTTCGGGTCGGTGCCGGTCACGCGGGCGGAGATCGTCGAGGAACTGCTGCTCGAGGCGCGACAGCATTTGGGGAAGCAGAGGACGCTCGAGCAGCTTTTGCCAGAGTTGCAGCGGCACCGGGCGGCGGGGAAGCGGGTCGTGTTCACGAACGGGTGCTTCGACTTGATCCACCTCGGGCACGTGCAGTACTTCCGGTTCGCGAAGAACCAGGGGGATTTGCTGGTGGTCGCGGTGAACACGGACGCGTCGATCCGGCGGCTGAAGGGGGAGAAGCGGCCGATCATCGCCGAGCAGGACCGGGTCGGGGTGCTGGAGGAGTTGGAGTCGATCGACTACCTCGTGCGGTTCGACAGCGACACCCCGCTGGAGATGATCCAGATGATCAAGCCGGACGTGCTGGTGAAGGGGGCGGATTACGCGAAGGAGCAGGTGGTCGGGTGGGATTTCGTCGAGGGGTGCGGCGGGCGGGTGGCGCTGGCGCCACTGGTGGATGGAAAGAGCACGAGTGCGGTGATCGGGCGGATTTTGGAGGCGTATCGGTGAGGGGGCGCGTTTTGGCGTGGGGTCACGGCGGGTCGCGCAGCGCGGTGCGAGAAACCGCAAGCGACCTGTCGGCGCGGCGCGGCGATGGGGATGGGATAAGTCGTGGCGGGGAACACCTGCCGGTCTCGAAGACCCCTCACCCCTGCCCTCTCCCACGGCCGATGGCGTAGGTCGGCGAAGGGCTATCGCTTGGCGGCCTTGGGAGAGGGGGATCGTGTGCCGGCGTAGGGGGCCGATGTGGAGGTCACGCGTGTGCTGAAGCACACCTCACGAAGGGGGAGGGAGCGGCCTTATTCTTCGGTTATTGCGCGCAGGACGGCATCTTTGGTGATCTCGTGGCCCTTCGCGCCGAGGTGGACTTTGTCCCATTCCCAGTGTTTTTGTTCGAGGGCCTTGTCGGGGGAGCCGGGGTGGCGGAGGGCTTCGGCGGTGTCGGCCAGGGCGGCGCCGGTGTTTTTGGCGACGTCTTTGGCGGCTTGTTCGAGGTCGGCGTAGGTTTCCCATCTGGCGTGGGCGGGGGCGGTGGTCAGGATCAGGATGTCGGTTTGGCCGGCGGTTTTCTCGCGGAGGCGGGCGACGGCTAGGGTCAGGTATTGCTTGAAGCGGTCGGCTTTCACGCCGGCGTCGTGGTCGTTGCCGCCGAACCAGATGGTGACGAGGTCGGGCTGGGGGGTTTCCTTGAGCCAGCGGGGCATCAGGATCAGGTTTTGGCTGAGCGTGGTGCCGCCGATGGCGGGGTTGACGATGGTCACGTCGCTGCCGTACTTGGCCTTGAGGTCGGCGGCGAGCAGGTCGGGCCAGCGGGCGGTGCGGTTGGCCCAGTGGCGGGGGTCGGTCAGGGAGTCGCCCATGGTGACGATCGTGATCGGTCTCTTGGCTCCGAGCTTGGCGCGGAGGCGCTTCAGGCCGAAGGCGGTGGGGGGCGGGACGTCGGGGCGGTCGATCGTGGGCTCGAGGGCGACGTGGTCGATCGCGAACGAGTGGGCGGGGTAGTCGCGGTAGTAGAACCACTTTCCGAACCAGAGGTTTCCGAAGTTGGCGGGGGCGTAGGCGGACTTGTCGGCTTGGGCGGCGGGGGCGGGGTTGACGAGCGGGGCGGCGATCTCGGGGGTGAGGTCGCGCCAGGGGACGGTGATCTTCGTCCAATCGGTGGAGTCGATCGGGAAGCAGTAGCCGTAGCGGAGCTTGAAGTCGGTCTTGTCGATCAATTCGAGGCCGGCCCAGGATTGGGAGCCGTCGCCCTTGACCCAGAACGAGAAGCCGGCGGCGTCGTTCCAGGCGGGAGTGGCGCGGGCGGGGGCGATCATGAAGCCGCCGCGGGCTTCGGGGATGAAGGTGAACTTGACGGCCTTGCCGAACTTGCCACCGACAGACTCGACCGTGCCGACGGGAACCTTCTGCTTGTCCTTGTTGGTGATCTCGCCGGGCTTGTGGCGGATCGTGTCCATGTCGAAGATGACGGCGGGGTCGGGGGCGTTTTGGGCGGTCGCTGCCGTTCCGAGGAGCAGGAGGAGGAGCAGGATGAGGCGGGGCATGGCGCGGGTCTCCGGGGTGCGGGTGAACGGTGACGGGGTGAGTGGCAGAATGATATAGTCGGGGGCGGACGGACGGTTGATGCGACGGCGCGCGGCCCGCAAGCGGGCCGGCTAAACGTGGCGGGTGACGGGTGACGGGGTTGTGATGAATTACCATCGGCGGACGACGCGGCCGGACGGGATGCACTACCGGGAGACGCGGAAGATCCGTGGGGCGGCGCGCCCGGGCGGGCGGCGCGGCGGCGGCGGGTTGGGGGCGGTCGCGCTGTTCATGATCGTCGCGCTGGTGGCGGCGGGGGTGTGGTGGGTGTGGTTTCGATAGACCGAGGGCGGATCGACGTACGGAACGAGTTCCGCGGGCTTTCGGTGGGGGCGGGGTCGTTCTAGGATTGGGCTGATGGATCCGCGGACGACGCCGGTGAAGTTGGACCTGAAGCGCGACGAGAAGCTGGTCGTGCAGTGGCAGGACGGGCACGAGTGCACGTATCCGGTGGCGTACTTGCGCAAGCGGTGTCCGTGCGCGTCGTGCAAGGCGTTTCGGGAGGAGCAGGCGAAGCGGCCGCGGACGAGTTTGACGGTGTTCTCGAAGACGACGGAGGGGCCGCTGGCGGCGACGGGGGCTCAGCTCGTCGGGGGGTACGCGATCCGGATCGACTGGTCGGACCAGCACGGGAGCGGGATTTACTCGTTCACGTATCTGCGGGAGATTTGTCCGGAGCAGGGGTCGTAGGGTGAACGCTTACCTCGAGCTGCGAAGCGATCTCACCGCAGAGACGCAGAGGTCGCGGAGACGACGCGGGTTCAGGGAACAGCGCCAGTTGACCGACAGGAGCTGACGGCGAATGGGGGAGGCTTTGCCCCTCGCGGCTTGAGCCTTCGCAGGGCTCAGGATGCCGGATCACGGCGGGCTTGGGTGGCGCGCAGCGGGGCTGTTTGAGCGTTTGGGCGAAGGGAGAATTGGCGATGACGCTGGATCAGTTTCTCGGGCGGCTGGAGTCGGACAACGCGAGGCACAAGGGGGCGCACAAGCTCGGGAAGCCGGCGACGGAGGCGGCCGTTGCGGCGTGGCAGAAGAAGCACGCCGGGCACCCGCTGCCGGCGGAGTACGTCGCGCTGCTCGTGCGGGCGAACGGGCTGACGTTGTTTCCGACGCGGGACACGCCGCGGGGGGCGGTGACGCTGTTCCCGGTCTCGAAGATCGACGTGGCGACGAAGACGATCACGGGGGACGTGGCGGACGACACGTTCCCGGGGACGTGGCTGGCGCTGGGGGTGGACGGAAACGGGGACTGGTGGCCTTGCTACGACGTGGCGAGCGGGAAGTACGTGATCGGCGACTACTCGGGGGAGGAGGAGACGCTGGACTCGTTCGAGCACTTCCTGGATTGGCTGCGGGACTCGATTTTGGACAGCGGGGAGTATGACGGGCACTTGCGCGCGGCGCCCGAGCCGGCGGTGAAGGCGCCGAAGGCCGCGAAGGGGAAGACGCAGGCGGTGGCGGTGCTGGAGCCGGTGCGGGTCGGACTGGGGCATTTGCGACGGTTGATGGGGGTGGCGGTGTCGCCGGACGGGCGACTGGCGGCGACGGCGGCGCAGACGAATGACGGGTCCAAGCTGGACGGGGAGTTGCCGCTGCGGCTGTGGGACTTGGCGACCGGGGCGCAGGTGGGGGCGGGACCGGACTCGGTGTGGCCGGATGGGATGCCGGTGGACTGGTACGGGGTGGCCTTTACGCCGGACGGCAAGCGGGTGCTGGCGGGGACGGGGCGGAGCTTCGTGGTTCACGACGTGGCGGACCCGGCGGCGGTGAAGCGGGGGGCGGTCGTGCCGGGGCCGGAGACGGTGGGGACGCTGGAGTTCTCGCCGGACGGGTCGCTGCTGCTGGCGGCGGCCGGGAACTTTTGTTTCGGGAGCCCGGAGGCGTTTTTGTTCGACGGGCGGACGTTGGAGCCGGTGCGGAAGATTTCGGTGCACAAGAAGACGCTGACGTGCGCGCGGTGGACGCCGGACGGCGCGCGGATCGTGACGGCGGGGTGGGACAAGGCGGTGCGGGTGTCGGACGCGCGGACGGGGGAGGTGGTGGGGGACCTGGGGCCGCAGAAGTACACGGTGGCTTCGGTGGCAGTATCACCGGACGGGACGCGGGTGTTGTGCGGGAGTTGGACGGACAAGGCGGTGACACTGTGGGACTGGATGAAGGCGTCGGTGGTGGCGCAGTTCCCGGGGCACAAGGGGCCTGTGCGGGCGGTGGCGTTTTCCAAGGACGGCGGACGCGTGGTGACGCTGGACGGGAAGGGGGTGGTGCGGGTGTGGGACGTGGCGAGCGGGGCGGAGATGGTGCGGTCGGCGGCGCCGACGAGCGAGCGGCTGCTGGGGAACCAGGAGGGGACGGGGCTGGCGCTGACGCCGGACGGCGGGCGCGTGGTGGCGGTGGGGTACGACGGGGCGGTGCGGGTGTTCGAAATGCCGGGGTGAGCGGCCAACGGTCGGGCGGGGCGGGGGATATAGACGGGGGATGACATTTCAGGTTTCGTGCGCGGTGCGGGTGGTGGTCGTGGTTTTGGTGGTGGTGGGATTGCGCGCCGGGGCGGCGGAGGTGACGCCGCTGGAGTTGCGGGTGGAGGTTGCGCGGGGGCACGACGTGCAGGTGAAGGCGGCGGATGGGGGTGCGGTGGAGGTGCGGACGACGGGGCGGGACCCGTACCTGTTCCTCAAGCCGGCGAAGGAGGGGGAGGCGCTGGAGCTGGCGGGGCGGCACGTGCTGGAGTTCGAGTACTTCAGCGCGGGCGGGGTGCGGCCGTTCCGGGTGCGGGTGGATCCGACGCCGGCGCACGAGCACTTCGTGGCGGCGGAGGATTTGGGGATCAGCGAGGGGTGGTCGCGGCGGTCGATCGATCTGTCGCCGCTGCTGGGGGAGGCGGCGGCGAAGGCGCGGGCGGTGCGGCTGGATTTGGGGCAGAGGGCGGGTCGGGTCGTGTCGCTGCGGGCGGTGCGGCTGCGGGCGATGGACGAGAACGAGCGGCGGGTGGTGGCAGAGCGGGAGGCGCGGCGGGCGCGGGAGCGGGAGGCGGAGGGGGCGCTGCGGGCGTACCTGGATCGGAAGTGGCCGGCGGAGTTGACGCGGGTGGACGCCCACGGGGGGATGGTGCACGTGACGGGGCGGGTGCCGGCGGGGAAAGGGCGAGCGGGGCCGGGAGGAGAGGAAGGGGAGTTCGCCCTGGCGCGGCTACCGCTGCACGCGGAGGTGACGGACGCAGCGAGCCTCGAGGTGGTCGCGCCGGTTCGGGCGAGGGCGGACGGAACGTTCGAGGTCGCTCCCGATCGGTACACCTACACGCCGAAGGGGCGGGGGCCCGACCGGTTGACGGACCGGTGGGCGGTCGTGGAGAAGGTTGCGGACGGCGGGCTGCGGCTGGCGTCGCACTTGCGGTACGCGGAGTTGCGGGTGGGGGCCGGGCCGCCGCGGCCGGTGCCGCGGAATCGGAAGGGGCTCGGGGCGCTGTGGGTCGACCGGCCGGTGTCAGACCTGGACGAGCTGGGGGTGTCGTTCGTGACGGTGAACGTGGTGTTGCAGTCGTTCATGCGGGCGGAGGCGGGCCCCGGGCGGACCGCGTTCGAGGCCATGGGGCGGACGTGGTACGCGGACGATGCGGCGGTGGCGACGCTCGATCAGGTGCTGCGCGAGGCGGCGAAGCGGGCCATCACCGTGTCGGCGATTTTGCTGGTGAGCCCGGCGGGGCGGTCGGCGGACGCGTATGGGAAGCTGGTCGCGCACCCGGACGCGGACGCCGAGGGAATTTACGTGATGCCGAATTTGACGTCGGCTGAGGGGGTGGCGGCGTACGGGGCGGCGCTGGAGTTTCTGGCGCGGCGGTACTCGCGGCCGGACGGGAAGTTCGGTCGGATCCACCACTGGATCCTGCACAACGAGGTGGACGCGGGGTGGGTGTGGACGAACGCGGGGGAGAAGTCTCTGCTGCGGTACGTCGAGCTGTATCACAAGTCGATGCGACTGGCGCATCTGATCGCGCGGAAGTACGATGCAGGGGCGAAGGCGTTCGTGTCGCTGACGCACTACTGGGCGAAGCCGGGGGAGCGGCGGTTTTACGCGGGGCGCGACGTGCTGGATCGGTTGCTGGAGTACTCGCGCGCCGAGGGAGATTTCGACTGGGCGCTGGCGCACCACCCGTACGCGCAGGACCTGGGGAACCCGCGGACGTGGGAGGATCAGTTGTCGACGTACTCGCTGGATACGCCGCAGGTCACGTTCAAGAACCTGGAGGTGCTTGGGGCGTGGGCGCGGCAGCCAAGGGCCATGTACCTGGGGAAGCAGTTGCGGACGATTCACCTGACGGAGCAGGGGTTGAACTCGCGCGATTACTCGGAGAAGTCGCTGCGCGAACAGGCAGCCGGGATGGCGTACGCGTGGCACAAACTGGCGGGGGTGCCGGAGATCGAGGCGTTTCAGTATCACAATTGGGTGGACAACCGGGGGGAGGGGGGGTTGCGGATTGGGCTGAGGCGGTTCCCGGACGACAAGGAGGAGCCGCTGGGGAAGAAGCCGGTGTGGAAGGTGTTTAAGGCGCTAGACACGCCGGGGCAGGCGGCGGCGACGGAGGCGTACAAGGAGGTGGTGGGGGTGAAGGATTGGGCGGAGGTGCGGTACGGCGGGGAGATCAAGTGATCCGAGTCGCATCTCCCTCTCCCGAGGGCGTGGGTTGTGTAATTGGCCGTGCGCTGCCATCGCCCGTGGGAGACGGCGGGGGTGAGGGGGCATTTCGCTCGGGAGTTGCGCCGTCCGCCGTTCGAGAAGACCCCTCACCCCCGCCCTCCCCCTGCCGCGGTCATGGTGGTTCGCGAGGCGAGAGGTTGGGGCGCGGCTGGGAGAGGGAGTACGCTCCCGGGGGGCCGGGGAGCTACTTTGCCTTGTTGATCTTGCCGGCGATCTTCGCGGTGAACTTGCGGGGGCCGAGGCGGGTGGATTGGACGCCTAGCTTGTTCATCAGGCCGGGGACGACGATCCGCTTGCGGCGGGTGAAGCCTTGGTAGCCGGCGCGGGCGACGGATTCGGCGCTCGCGGTGGGGATCAGCTTGCTGCGGAAGACGGGGGAGCTTTCTAGCTTGGCGCGGGTGCGGAACTCGGATTCGGTGGGGCCGGGGCAGAGGGCGGTGACGGTGACGCCGGTGCCCTTGAGTTCCTCGGCGATCGCTTCGGTGAAGGAGAGGACGAAGGCCTTGGTGGCGTAGTAGATCGCCATGTAGGGGCCGGCCTGAAACGAGGCGGTGGAGGCGACGTTGAGGACGCCGCCGGTCTTGCGGGCGAGCATGTCGGGGAGGAAGCGGTGGGTCAGGTCGACGAGGGCGGCGACGTTGACCTGGATCATGTCGAGCTGGCGGGGGAGGTCAGTCTGGTGGAACGCGCCGAGCGCGCCGAAGCCGGCGTTGTTGACCAGGACGTCGATCGGCTGGCCGCGGTTGACCGCCTGGGAGTGGAGGACGAGCGGGGCCTCGGGCTGGGCGAGGTCGGTGACGAGGTAGTCGGCTTGGACGCCTAGCCTGCGCATCTCCTCGGCGACGGCGGCGAGCTTCTCCTCGTTGCGGGCGGCGAGCAGGAGGTCGTAGCCGCCGCGGGCGAACTGCTTGGCGAGCTCGTAGCCGATACCGACGGAGGCGCCGGTGATCAGGGCGGTCTTGGGCATGACCGGCTAGTCTAGACGGACCGGCGGAGGGGGCAATCGCGGCGCGCGCGGGCGCGGCGGTCAGGCCGACCAGTAGGCGTCGCCGAGATACCCGTTCGGATTGAACCGCTGACCGGCGATCACCCACATCTTGTTGTCGAACAGGGTCGCGGCGTGGCCGGTGCGGGCGATGGAGGACACGGTGCCCGCCTGGGTCCAGTTGACGCCGTTGAACGAGGACCACGGCTGGTTCCCGACGACGAGCCAGAGCCGCTGGTCGTAATGCACGGCGGCGGCGTGGTCGAACGACGGCGCGTTGGACTTGACGGCGAACGCATCGTCGGAGTCGCCGGCGATTTGCGTCCAAGTTGCGCCGTCGTCGGACGTCCACACGTCCTCCCGGTTCGCCGACACGCCACCGACGTCCCCGAGACCGCCGATCAGATAGAGCTTGTCGCCGCGCCGAACGACAGTGGCAGCGGCCCGCTTGCCGAACGCGGCCGCGTCCGTGACCTTCGTCCAGGTGACGCCGTCGACAGACTTGTAGATGTCGTCGCTGTAGCTGCCGACGCCCGCCGCGTTCCCGCCATTGATCCCGCCGTACACCCACATCGTATTGGCGCCGCCGTTGGCGGGGTCGGGGAAGACGACGGCGGCGTGGCGGCGGACGGCGGGCAGGTTAGCGGTGTCGATCGCGGCGCGCTCCCAGACGAGTCCACCCTGAGCGGTGTACTTCGACTTGTAGACCGTGTCGGCGACGACGGAGCCGTTGGAACCGGCGGAGCCGCCGATCACCCAGAGCTTGGCGACGCCGTCAGTCGGGTCGGTGTGAGTCAGGGCGGCGAGTTCGGCGCGGGCCCCGAACGCGGCGGCGGCGGTCACGGTGTCCCAGACGACGCCGTTCTCGGACTTGCGGACGTCGGCGAGGTCGGTGCGGAACCCATTGTTGGAGTAAAGCCCGCCAAGTACCCACATCTTGGGCTTGTTGTCGGCCGGGTCTGTGAAGACGGTGGCGGCGTGGAAGCCGCGGATGCCCACGGCGCTGGTGGTTGCCGCCGTCCAGTTCTTCCCAGTTTCCGTGTCGTTGACGTAGAGGTTCGTCGCGCCGTTGGAGTAGTCGGCCCACGTGTAGGTGAAGTCGACGTCGCTGACGGGCGCGGCCTCGTGCTCGTAGCCGCCGCCGGAGAAGAACAGCGTCGGCGTGCCGAACGTCCCGGGCGTGGCGGTCTCGTCGGCGACGTACAGGCCGTTGCCCGTCTGGTTGTAGTAGGTCGCACGGGCGCGGCCGTCGCTCTTGTACCAGAGGTTGGTGTACTTGCCCGAGCTGTTGTTGCCGGCCCCGGCGACGATCCTGGGTGACCAATCGCCGGACCCGTCTGTTGCCGGGGCACGGGCGAACATGAAGTTTGCCGGATCGGCGTCGTAGTAGGTGACGGCGGGGCGATTGTCGTCCGGGTCGAACGCGAGCGACGTGTAGCCGCCCGCCTGAAGCAACTCGTCGTCCACAAGGGTGGATGAAGTCGCGAACTGTATGGGGACTCCCGACCCCGAAGCACTTATCTGCCGCAGGTATCGTATCTGACCTACGCTGGTGTTCTCGAACGCGATCCCGACGTACCCGGTCGACTGCATGGCGATGCTGGTGTGCCGTCCTTCATCGGCCGCGCCCGCGCCCGCGATCGTCACGCGATACCAGCCGCCGGCGGACGATGCGTCCGGGACGGCCGCGCGGAGCTCGCCGTTGGAGAGCGTGTAGTACGTGACGATCGGGACGCGGTTGTTGTTGAAGATGAGCGACCCGTACCGGCCGGCGGAGTTGGCCGTCTCGACGACGACGGGCGTGCTCCAGACGCCGGTCGAACTCCGCTTGGAGTACCGCAGGGCGGTGTCGACCTCGTCGAAGTAGACGACGCCGGGGTTGTTCTGGTTGTCGTAGTTGATGGCGACGAACTTGCCGACGCCGACGCCGTTGCCCGTGTAGCCGTCGATCTCCACCGCCGGCTGCCAGGCGCCGCCGCTGGGACGGTAGGCGTACTTCAGTGTCTTCGACGCGACGTCGTAGTAGGCGAGGTGGTCGGTGCCGGCAGCGTCGCGCACCAAATCGTTATCGGACCCGTTCGCAAACACCGCGCTCAGGAGCGCGCGAGGTTCCAGCGACTCGACACAGTACGCGGCCGCCCGGCGTCCCATAACTCTCCTCCCAACCCGTGTTTTACTCGCGAAGCCGGCGAGACGACGCCGGCCGGTCTCACGGTACTGCTGAGCTGAATGAAGTCAACGGCCGAGCGCGCAATCGCGCGTTTGGCCGCCGGTTGGGGGAATCGTATGTCATGGCAGCGTGTTTCGTTCGACGCTCAACAGGAGGTTCGTATGACCGCGTTCGCCCTTGCCCGCGCCAGTACCCGCCGCGCCCCGGCCGCCTCGATCGAAGCGCTGGAGCCCCGGCGGCTGCTGTCGGCGGTCGTCTATGACAATCCGCTCGGGCACGTGCGGTTCGTCATCGAGGACGGCGTGCTCACGATCGAGCGCAAGAACGAGGCGGACGAGGCGGCCGACGAGCATATGGTCGTCGGCATGGAATACTATGCGCGAACCGACACGTACCAAATGATCGCGGGGTGGGGAATCGGTCCAACAGGGGTTCGCTCCGCGGTGTCGTTCCTAATGGCCGACCACCCGGACTTCAAGGGGGTCAGGTTCGACGGGGGCGGCGGGGACGACCGTCTGAGCGTGAACCAGACGTTCGGCTACGGCCCGTTCCCGTTCGGCGTGACGCTGCTGGGCGGGGCGGGGGACGACGTCCTGCTGGGCGGGTCGTCGGACGACATGCTGATCGGCGGCGCGGGCAGCGACCGCGTCCACGGGCGGGCCGGCGCCGACCACCTGGAGGGGGAGCAGGGGTGGACGCCGCACGACGACTGGAGCGACAGCCGGTTCTTCAAGCCGTGGGACTACTCGCGAACCGAGGGCGAAATGTGGGGCGACATGTACCGCGACAACCCGCTGGAGTCCGACCCCGCGGACGTGTGGGTGAACGGGCCGACGGCGGCGACGCCGGCGGTCGAGCCCGAGCCGGAGCCCGTGACGCGGCCGGAACCGGTGGCGGCGGAGGCGGGGGGCGGGCGGGAGGTCGCGGCGGCGCCGGTGGTTGCGCCGACGCCGTTCGGCGTGGCGGCGGTTTCCGCGGGTGCGGTGTGGGTGGGTGACGACGAGGTGGGGGCGGTGCTCGCGTGACGCGTCGGAGAGATCCGGGTCGTCGCTGACGCGAACGAGCCGGCGTGGGTGGAGCGGCGGCGGGGCGTGGCGGGTCGGGTCAGACGCTGGACAGCGCTTGTCCGAGGCGGCGGACCTCGTGGAGGGACATGCCACCGAGCTTGGGGATGCCGGCGCCGCCGGGGCCGTTGACGGGGGGGCAGATGGCGTAGCCGAGGCCGAGGCGGGCGGCCTCGCGGAGGCGCTGTTCGAGCTGGGGCACGGTGCGGACCTCGCCGCCGAGGCCGAGCTCGCCGATCGCGAGCGTGCCGGCGCTGAGCGGGCGGTTCTGGTGGGCGGACGCGATGGCCATCGCGATCGCGAGGTCGACGGCGGGCTCGGCGAGGCGGGCGCCGCCGGCGACGTTGACGAAGATGTCCTCGGCGGCGAGGCGGAGCTCGGCCCGCTTCTCGAGGACGGCGATGATCATGGCGACGCGGTCGGACGAGACGCCGCTGACCTTGCGCTTGGCGGCGCCGATCACGCTGCTGGCGGTCAGGGCCTGGACCTCGACGAGGAGGACGCGGCTGCCCTGCATGGCGGCGGTGATCACGCTGCCGCTGGGCGGGCCGGACGGGCCGTAATGCTCCATGAACAGGTTGCCGGGGTCGGCGACCTCGGCGAGGCCGCCGCCGGTCATCTCGAACAGCCCGACCTCGTGGGTCGAGCCGAAGCGGTTCTTGATGCAGCGGACGATTCGGTGGGCGTGGAAGCGGTCGCCCTCGAAGTAGACGACGGTGTCGACGATGTGCTCGATGATCTTCGGGCCGGCGAGCGTGCCCTCCTTGGTCACGTGGCCGACGAACAGCATGGCGATGCCGCTGGACTTGGCGAGGTAGACCAGGTCCATGCAGCAGTCGCGGAGCTGGGTGACGCTGCCGGGGGCGGCGGGGAGCGTCGGCTTGTAGATCATCTGGATCGAGTCGACGATCACGACGGCGGGGCCGACCTTGTGGATCTGGTTGACGATCCGCTCGACGTTGGTCTCGGCGAGGACGAGCAGGTTGGACGACTCGACGCCGAGGCGGCTGGCGCGCATGCGGGTCTGGCGGGCGGATTCTTCGCTGGTGACGTAGAGGATCTTGTGGAGGGACTGAGGGACCGAGGGACCGAGGGACTGAGGGGAAGCGTCCGCGGGGGCCGACTTAGTCCCTTTGTCCCTTGGTCCCTTGGTCCCTTCTCTACGTGCCAACTCGCGCGCGACCTGCAACAACAACGTCGACTTCCCGATCCCTGGTTCGCCGCCAATCAAAACCGCTGACCCCGGAACGATGCCGCCGCCGAGGATGCGGTCGAACTCGCCGATGCCGCTGGGGAGGCGGGGGAGGTCGCCTTCGTCGATCTGGTCGAGGGGGAGGGCTTCGCCGGCCTGGGTGAGGTCGCCGGTCTGCGTGCCGGGGAGCGCGGAGGCGCCGTCGCCGAAGCCGGTAGTTTTTGCGACGGCGGCGGCGCGGGCGTCGAAGGTGGGGGCCTTGTACTCCTCGAGCGCGTCCCAAGCGCCGCAGTCGGGGCACTTGCCCATCCACTTCGGGTGGACCGAGCCGCACTGGCGGCAGAGGAACTGGACGCGCGTCTTGGCCATGAAAGTTAAGACGATTTTAGGGCCTGACGGTGGGGAAGTAAACCGCGGCGCGCCGGCGTCAGGTGGCCGGGGCAGGGAGCGGGAGGAGTGGGTTGGCGACGTAGTACTCGGCGCGGTCGACCTCGGTTTCGTCGGCCACCCAAGGGAAGTAGGCGGAGAGCTTGACGGGGAACTGCTCGGCGCGTTGGAGCGCGTGCCATCGCCCGATGACGCCGTTGCCGGTCAGGCCGCGGCGGGCGGCCTCGCGCTGCACTTGGGACTCTGTAACAAACGCGTACCGTTGGAAGACGCAGCCGGCGGCCTCGGTCTGATCGTGGGTCAGGGGGTTGAGGGTGTGGACGGGGCGCCACTGGCCGCTGGCGAGCGGCTCGGCGAGCACCGGAGCGTCGGCGCCGCCCCACCACATGCCGGGGTGGTACCGCCAGGTGCGGAGGCCGTCGCCGGCGCGAGGATCGTTGCCGTACGAGTGGCGGGTGCTGGTCACCAAGCCGGGGGCGACGAACAGCCAGCACCAGTAAAAGGCGGCGGTCTTTTCGGCGTGGTCGAGGAACAGGCGGCGGGCGGCGGAGATCTGGTCGACCGTCCACAACTCGTCTGGGTTGATCCGCCAGAGCAAGCACGATTCGCCCAAAGCCCAGAGCGGCATGTTCGCGGCGTCGGCGACGTCCTGCCAGTGCCGGCCGGGCGGCTTTCGGTAGACGGTGACGTGGTCGGGGTAGTCTCGCTGGATTCGGTCGAGGTAGTCGGTCGTGCCGTCAATGCTGCGGGTCGCGTCGCCCGCAGGGTGTGTACCGGTCACCCCCTCAACTAGGTGCCAGTGCCACGTGAACGGCAGCCTCGCCAGTTGTTCGAGGTCGCGGCGGACGAACGGCTCGGCGTCGAGCGCGAGCGTGAAGAAGTGGATGGCAGGGCCGCCGTCGGCAGATGGGATCTCGTACGCGGCAGTCGAGCGCTGGGCCGGCTCGGCCAGCGTTCCGCCCGGCGGCTTCTGCCCGCACGCGAGCGTGGAGGCATACTCATGGTTGTCCAGCGACCGCTTCGCGACGTCAAACCAGACGCGCTTAGGGCCGGGCCACGTGTGGTGAACGTCGTGGAACGAGATCCAGCCGCCGTCCTTCACGAGCGGCCAGGTCAGGCGGAGGTCTTCGAGGACGTCGTGGTACTCGTGCGACCCGTCGATGAATGCGAAGTCGACCGGGCGGTTGGCGGCGAGCTCGGGCCACCGGCGCAGGATGTCGTGCGACAACCCGCGGAGCGGGTGGACGTACTGCCGCAGGCCGCTGGCGTTCACCGCGGCTTCCCAGACCTGGAAGAAGTTGCGCTCGGGGAAGTCCTTGTCGTTACCGTCCCAGGTGTCGACGCAGTAGATTCGGCGGTTCGTGCCGATGCAGGCGTGAGCCATCGCGACGGTGGAGCGGCCTTTGTACGAGCCGATCTCGAGCACGACGGCGTCATCCGGGAGCGACAGCACCTTTTCGAACAGGTACCGCTCCTGGCCGGGCACCATGAAGCCTTCGACCGCCTCGACGCGGGCACGGATCGATTCGTAGTCGGGGGGCGGGCCGGGGGGGTCGATGGGTGTCGGCACGGGGCGGGATTCTACCGGATCGACACCTTCTTTTCGTGGATCCGGTACGTCGATTCGTACCGCTGCGTCGCGGCCTTGTAGGCGGCGTAGCCGACGATCACGTTGCCGCCGAGCTCGAGGGTCGTGTTGACGAGGTAGCTCAGCCCGGGGATGTGGTAGAGCACCTGGTCGATGTGGTGGAACGACGCGGCGCGGATGATCACGAACGCGCACAAGTAGATGATCCCGATGAACGCGAGGCGGTAGCGGTCCCAGAGGTCGCGGAGGAACCAGATCGCACCGGCGACGGCGGCGATCGCGCCGGCGGCGAACAGCAGCACGAAGACGGCCTGGAAGAACCGGCGGTACTCGTACCAGCCGCCGCTTTTGGCGACGTCGCGGCCGATCTCCGTCAGGTCGCTCTGTAAATCGAGCTGCTTGTTGAACCCGAGCGCGATCAGCAGCCCGCCGAGTGTGAACCAGAAGGCCGGTGCGTGCCACTGCCGCGCCCGGCCGAGGCTCTGCTCCTTCTCCTTGCGCCCGGCCCAGATGCAGAGGCCGGCGGCGACGAAGTAGGCCAGCGTGATCAGCCAGGGGGTGATGCCCTGGTCGCCGCGCTGGGCCTTGGCGAGGAAGAGTGCGTCCATTGATGCGGTCATCGGCGGCCGGATCGTATCGCATCCGCGGGAAATGCGGCAACCGCTCGCCTTCACCCGGCCCTGATTCCGGAACCGTAGCTTATCGCCAGTTCCAGTAGTTCCCTTTGAACCGCGGCTTGAGCTCTTTCCCCTGGAGCCGCTCGACGTGGCCGTCGGCGTAACCGACGTTGATCGAGTCGATCCGCCCGCCCCGCCACTGGTGGCGGCTGTAGGGGTGGAACTTCAGCGACTCGTCGCGGGAGGCATCGGCGGTGGCGGGCGGGGTCAGGCTGGCGTCGGACAGCACGACGTCGGACAAGATCGGGTTGCGGGCCAGCTTGTCCCCGACGCGCTCGGGTCCTCGAAACGGGTCGGGGTCGAGGCACGTGAAGCCGGCGTCGCCGGGGTGGGGCGGCAGCAGGACGCCGCCGTTCTTACGCGGGACCCAGAGCTGGTATCCGATCAGCTTGAACGACCCGTACGCGTCCCGTCCGGTCGCCACCAGGTCGTCGGGCGAGAGCGGGCAGAAGAACATTTCGTGCGGCAGCTTATAGTCTTCGGACAACTTGGCGTAGAACTGGTTGCTGACGTCGAGGAGGTTCTGGCCGGTCATCGGCAGGTCGAAGCCCGGCAGAGAGCCGCGCTTGTCCTCGGCGGCGTATGCGTTCATGGCCTGCGCGAACTGCTGGATGCGGGCCGAGCACGTGACGAGCCGCGCCTGGTACCGCGCCTTGTTCAGCGACGGCAGCAGGATCGCGATCAGCAGCGCGATGATCCCGATCACGACCAGCAGCTCGACCAGCGTGAACCCGGCGGCGCCCCTCTTTTCCTGATAATTCACCGTCGCTCCGCGTTCGTGTTCGTCGCACTCTAGCCCAGGCGCGGTCGGAGCGAAAGCGAAAACCGGTCTCGGCCATTGACAAACGGTCGGGGCCGGGGCATCCCAGCGGGAGTGCCCAGCGTCTCCGTCGTCATCCCGATCTACAACGAAGAGGCGAACCTTCCCGAGCTGTTGCGCCGGACCGCCGCCGCGCTCGACCGGACCGGGCCGCCTTGGGAGATCGTGGTGGTCGATGACGGCAGCCGCGACGGGTCGGCGGCGATCGTCCGCGCGGCGCACGCCGCCGACCCGCGCGTGAAGCTGGTGTCATTGTCGCGCAACTTCGGGCACCAGCCGGCGGTGACGGCGGGCGTTCACCACGCGACCGGCGACGCGGTCGTGCTAATCGACGGGGACCTGCAGGACCCGCCGGAGGTGATCCCGCAGCTCGTGGCGAAGTGGGCCGAGGGGTTTCAGGTCGTGCTCGGGCGGCGGCGCACGCGGGCCGACGGCGGCGGCGCGCGGGGGATCGGGTTGCGGTTGTTCTACCCCCTGCTCCGGCGGATCGGCGACCTGCCGGAAGGTGCGGCCGACGCCGGGATCTTCGGCCTGATGGACCGCGCCGTCGTCGACCACTTCGACCGCCTGCCGGAGCGGAACCGGTACATCCCGGGCCTGCGCGCGTGGCTTGGCTTTCGGCAGGGGGTGGTCGAGTATGACCGCGACAGACGCGCGGCGGGTCAGCCGAAGCAGACGCTTTACCGCCTCATCCGATACGCGCTCGATGGGATGCTGAGCTTCAGCGTCCGCCCGCTCCGGGCAGCGACGTACTTCGGTTTCCTTGTGTCGGGCGTCTCGTTCCTGCTCGCGGTCTACTACTTCGCGACGTTCTTCCTCTTCCGGAAGCAGGCCGGCAGCGGGTTCACGACGCTGATCCTGTGCGTGCTGTTCCTCGGCGGGATTCAACTGATCACGATCGGGATCCTCGGCGAGTACGTCGGGCGCATCTACGAGGAGGTGAAACAGCGGCCGCTGTACGTCGTCGCGGCAACGCTGGGGGTTGGAGAGGGTTCAGGGTCTGGGGTTCAGAGTTCAAAGAATGCAAAGTCTGGGTTCGAGACCACTACTGCGCCTTCCTCTTCCCCCTCGCTGAACCCTGAACCCTCTTGACCCCTCTGTCCGGAAACTGTTAAGGTCAGCGTCCGGAGCTTTCGCATGGGTCCTGACGACACCCTCCGCCTTGCCGACTGGGTCAGCGGGTTGTTCACCGAGACGACGCCGCAGCAGGTCGCGTTCCTCGCGGACCAGTTCGCGCCGTTCGACGTGGACGTGGTCGAGGCCGAGGTCGCGCGGTACCGCCGGCACACCGAGACGCTGAACATCGCCAACCTGCTCCGCCGGCTGACCGACGAGCAGGCGAAGAAGAACCTGCGCGCGGCCCCGCCGCCGCGGGCTGCGCGGCGCGAGGTCGACCGCCAGTGGGAGCGGGACGACGCCGCGATCGCGAGGCTGAGCGACGCCGAGCTCGCGCGGCACAAGGAGGCGGTGCTCGAGCACAACCCCGACCTCCGCCGGTTCCTCGCCGACAAGAACCCGCGCGACAGCCTGGTCCTCCGCTCGCTGATCCTCGACCAGCGGCTGAAGCAGGCGAGCCGCTGACCGCCGCCGCCGACACCCTTCGCGGTTTTTGAAACGCCTGTGCACGAGCGGATCGGGCTGGACGGCGGCGGGCGCGCGTGCTGCAATCGCGGCCGCGCGTCGGAAGGAGGCGCGCCCGCATGACCGCGCCGCCGGCGCCGACGCCGCAGCCGACGATGCTCGCCCGCCCCGTCGACCCGCGCGGTCGCACCGGCCCGTGGGCGTACCTGCTCGCGGGCGTCTTCCTGTTCGCCACGAAGTACGCGGTCGACCACGCGGTCGCGGCCGGCCTGTTCGGGCGGCACTGGTCGCTGGTCGAGTACCTGTCGTTCGGGCAGGCGGTGGTGTCGCTGCTGGACGACGCCGAGGGGCGCGCGTTCTACCTGACGATGACCGCGATCGCGCTGCCGTACGTCGTCGTCGGCCTTGCGCTGACCCAGCGCCGGCTGCGCGACGCGGGGATGCCGCGGTGGCTGGTCGTGTTCTTCTTCGTGCCGCTAGGCAACCTGTTCTTCTTCCTGTCCCTCTGCCTGGTGCCGTCGAAGCGGGCGGCGCCTCCGCGGCGGCCTACCGCGGTCGCCCCCTTGCCCGTCGAACCGCTCGGCCCCGGCGTGGTCCCGCTGGAGTACGGCAAGGAGGAAGACCCGGCGCTCTTCCCGCGGTGGCCCGTCCTGCGCTGGTGGCCGGCCGAGCAGGCGGCGAGCGAGTTCCTGGCCGTCATCCTGCCGATCCCGGCGGTCCTCGTGCTGGTGGTGCTGGCGGCGCACGTCCTGCGGGACTACGGGTGGGGCCTGTTCATCGGCCTGCCGTTCGTCAACGGGATGCTGGCCGCGCTGCTGCACGGGAGCAAGGTGCCGCGGCGGGTCGGGACGTCGATTCGGGTCGGGCTCATAGGCGTGACCGGGTCGGCGGCGGCGATGTTCCTGTTCGCGCTGGAGGGACTCGGCTGCCTGATCATGTTCCTCCCGCTCGCGCTGCCAATCGGTTTGGTGGGCGCCTTGCTCGGCCACGCGATCCAGGCGCGGCCGGGGCCGCCGGACGGCGCGCCGTGGCGGGTCGGCTGCGCGGCGGTGCTCGCGCTGGCGGCGTGGATGCCGGCCGAGCGCGCGTCCGCGCCGGCCGCGCCACGGTTCGCCGTGACGACCGTCGTCGAGGTGGACGCGCCGCCCGCGCGGGTCTGGCGGCACGTCGTCTCGTTCCCCGATCTCCCGCCGCCGACCGACTGGCTGTTCCGCGCCGGCGTCGCCTACCCGATCCGCGCGGATTGACGGGACCGGCGTGGGGGCGATCCGTTACTGCGAGTTCTCGACCGGCGCGTTCGTCGAGCCGATCGAGGCGTGGGACGAGGGCCGCCTGCTGAAGTTCGCCGTCACCCACAACCCGCCGGCGATGCGCGAGTGGACGTTCTGGCCGAACGTGCACCCGCCGCACGTGGACGGCTTCCCGAAGTCCGACGGCGGGCAGTTCCGCCTCATCCCGCTTCCCAGCGGCCGCACCCGCCTCGAAGGCACCACCTGGTACCGCCACCACCTCTGGCCCGCCGCCTACTGGCGCCTCTGGAGCGACGCGATCATCCACCGGATCCACGGGCGCGTGCTGAGGCACGTGAAGACGCTCGCGGAATCCCACCCTTAGACCGGCGTTCTTACCCCAACATCCCCACCATCACGAGCACGATCGCGCCGTTGTTCATCGCGTGCCCCACGATGGGCGCGACCAGCGAACCGCGCCACTCTCGCATCCCTGCGAACACCAGCGCGATCGCGCTGAGCACCGGGATCGCCGCCCACCCCTGCGGGTGGATGGCCGCGAAGATCAGGCTGACGATCGGCGCGGCGGCCCACCACGGCAGGCGGGAGCGCAGGTGCCCAAGCAGCGCACCGCGGAACATCAGTTCCTCGACGAGCGGCGCGCCGACCGCCGCTAGCAGGAAGAGCACGACCGCCTGCGCCGGCCGGCCGAACCCCTGCTCGCTTACCGGGTGGGTCGCCGTCGCGCCGGTCAACTTCATCAGCAGGAGCGTGACCGCCAAGCCGATCGCCAGCACGGGCAGCCCCGCGAGGTAGCCGACGACGCCGGCGCCGGTCTCGCGCAGGAGGCCGCGCCCGCGGTGCAGCCCGAGCGCGTCTCGCGCCTCGGTCCACGTCACGCCGCGGGACCGCACGTAGACCAGCACGAGCGGGATCAGGGTGTAGAGCACGAACGCCAGCGACAGCCCCGCCTGCGGGAACAGCCGCCCGAGCACCGCCGACAGCCCGACCCAGCCGAGCAGGTAGAGCGCGAACGCCTCGCCGAGCGGCCCCCCGACGTACGGCGTCGGCGGCCGGAATGCCCAGGAGAGCTGCCCCTGCGTCCAGAGCACCGCCGCGACGATCGCCAGCGCGAGACCGGCCAACCCTGCCCCCAGCACCAGGAACGCGAACATGCTGGCGACGACTATGGTTCGCTGCGCGGGCCCGGTCGCCGCCTGCCGCTTCGGGTCGTCGGCGGGCCGCCCGTACGACACCGCCAGCCGCCCGAACCAGCCGTGGTTCTCCACCAGTCGCTCGACCTGCTCCGCCGACAGCCGGTCGACGCCATCCCGGTAGATCACGCGGAGCGCGTCGGCGTCCGCCCGCAGCCGCACCAGCGGGAATCGCCGCTCCAGTTCGTCGAGCCGGTCGAGCGCCGCTTGACCGCCGGAAAACTCGGCGACGACGGGGATCGCGCGGAACTGTTCGGTCGGCCCGGTCGCCGCTTGGTCCACCCGCGCGGCGAGGTCGTTGGTCTTCGCCTGCTCCGACCCCGCGAGCGCCTTCGTCCCGACCGCAATCCGCGCGGCCAGTTCGAGCTGCGTGCTTGCGGTCTCCGCCAGCGACGGCACGATCGGTGCCGAGTCCGGCGTCGTCCGCGCCCGGGACAGGAACGCCGGCCGGACGACCACCGCGGCCACACAAAGCAGGATCACCGTCCACGCGAGCAGCACCGGCCACGCGGCGCGCCGCCCGGTGTCAAGAGGCGGCGGAACGGGCTGGGGAACTGATGGGCGGATGTCGATCACGTTGCCCCGTAGGGTGCGGTTCAGCTGACGGCTTCGCAGCGCCGGAAATCCGCTCTGACGGTCCCGAAACGTTCGTGGCCCACCCCTTCAGGGATGGGCCACTCGATGCCTGCTGATGCTCGAGGCCACTCACGACTCGTCCGGCGGCAGTGGGTTACCCTCCGCCGCCGACGGCGCCTCGCCGTCCGCACCCGCTTGCGGTGGCGTCGTCCCGTCTCCCGCCTCCGCGGTCGGCGTCGTCGTCTGGCCGTCGCCACCAGCCGCCCCGGTCACCGTGTCCGCCCCCTCCACCTTCTCCTCTGCGTCCACCCTGGCCATCGCGACCAGGCGGTCGCCGTCGTCCACGCGGATCAGCCGCACGCCCTGCGCGTTCCGGCCGGTCTCGCGGATCTCGCTGACGCGGGTCCGCATCAGGATCCCCTTCTCGGTGATCAGCATCAGCTCGTCGTCGTCGCAGACGGCCTTCATCCCGACGACGTTGCCGTTCCGCTCGGTCGTCTTGATGTTGATCACGCCCTTGCCGCCGCGCTTGATCAGGCGGTATTCGTCGACCGGGGTGCGCTTGCCGAACCCGTTCTCGCACGCGGTCAGCACCATGCACGAGTCGAGGTTGCCGTGCGGGATCACGATCATCGACACGACCTCGTCCATCCCGGGCGACTGGTCGGTCGCCGGGTCGGCCTCGGTCAGCTCGATCCCCTTCACGCCGCCGGCCGGTCGCCCCATCGGGCGGGCATCACTCTCCTTGAACCGGATCGCCATCCCCTGCTTGGTCGCCAGCAGCACCTCGTCGTTGCCGCTGGTGATCTCGACCGCGATCAGCTCATCGCCCTCTTCCAGGCCGATCGCGATGATCCCGTTCGTGCGGATGTTGCCGTAAGCCGCCAGCGCGGTCTTCTTCACCGTCCCCTTGGCGGTCGCGAACATCACGAACGCCTCCTCCTTGGTGAAGTCTTTGACCGCCAGCACGTTCGCGACCTTCTCGCCCGCCTGGAAGCTCAAGAGGTTCGCGACCGACCTGCCCTGGCTGGTGCGGCTCATCTCAGGCACGTCGTACACGCGCCGCTCGTACACGCGGCCCTGGTTCGTGAAGAACATCAGGTAGTCGTGCGTGTTCGCGACGAACAGGTGCTCGACGAAATCGCCGTCGCGCGACTCGGTGCCCTTGATGCCGCGGCCGCCGCGGCCCTGGGCCTGGTAGGTGCCGACCGGCAGCCGCTTGACGTAGCCGTTGTGGCTGACGGTGACAACCACGTCCTCCTGCGCGATCAGCTTGTCCATGTTGAACTCGCTGACGCCGCCGGTGATCTCGGTGCGGCGGGGGTCGCCGTACTTGTCGCGCATCTCGTACGTGTCCTCGCGGACGATGTCGAGGACGGCCTGCGGGGTGTTCAGGATGTACTCGTACCCCTCGATCTCGGCGACGACCTCCCGGTACTCGTTGACCAGCCGCTCGATCTCGAGGCCGACAAGCTGGATCAACTGCAGCCGCCCGATCGCCTCGGCCTGCGCCTGGCTAAGCAGCACGCCGGCCTCGCCGAGCTTGTCCATCAGCCGCTGCGGGATCTGCGGCGCGTACGGGTGCGTGGGCGCGATCCGGAACGCCCGCTCGCGGAGCTTTCCGATCGCCTCCTCGCGCGTCTTGCTGCTGCGGATCAGCCGCACGACCTCGTCGATGTCGCAGACCGCGTAGATCAACCCTTCGAGGATGTGCCCGCGTTGCTGTGCCTTGCGGAGCAGGAACCGCGTCCGCCGGACGATCACCTCCTTGCGGTGCTCGATGAAGTGCTCGATCAGCTCTTTGAGCCCCATCGTCCGCGGCTGGCGGTTGACCAGCGCGATGTTGATCATCGACACCGTGATCTGGCACGGCGTGTACCGGTAGAGCTGCTCGATCACGACCGCCGGGTCGGCGTCGCGCTTCAGGTCGATCACGATCCGGCACTTGTGCTCGCGGCCGGAGTGGTCGTTGACGTCGCTGATGTCCTTGATCCGGTCTTCCTTCACGCAGTCGGCGACCGACTCGACGATCGTCTTGCGGATCACGCCGTACGGCGTCTCGTCGATGATGATCTGCTGCCGGCCGTTCTTCAGCTCCTCAATGTGCAGCTTGGCCTGCAGGGTGATCTTTCCGCGGCCGGACTTGTACCCGTCGATGATCCCGTCGCGCCCGCGGATCACGCCGCCGGTCGGGAAGTCCGGTCCCGGCACGATCGCCAGCAGTTCCTCGAACGTCAGCTCCGGCTTGTCCAGAACGGCAACAATCGCGTTGCAGATCTCGGTCAGGTTGTGCGGCAGCAGGTTGCACGCCATGCCGACCGCGATCCCGGTCGACCCGTTCACCAGCAAATTGGGGAACTTGCTCGGGAAGACCTTCGGCTCCTCGCGCGTCTCGTCGTAGTTCGGCTGGAAGTCGACCGTGTCGAGGTTCAGGTCCTCAAGCAGCTCCATCGCCGGGAGCGTCATCCGGGCTTCGGTGTAACGCATGGCGGCGGGCGGGTCGCCGTCGTTGCTGCCGAAGTTGCCTTGACCGTCGATCAGCGTGTACCGCATCACCCAGTCTTGGGCAAGGCGGACTAGGGTCGGGTAGATGACCGACTCCCCGTGCGGGTGGTAGTTGCCGGACGTGTCGCCGGCGATCTTCGCGCACTTACGGTGCTTGCTCCGCGGGCCGAGGCCGAGGTCGTTCATCGCGACCATGATCCGCCGCTGCGACGGCTTGAGCCCGTCGCGGACGTCGGGGAGGGCCCGGTCCATGATCGTGCTCATCGCGTACGTGAGGTAGCTCTCCTGAAGCTCCTGCTCGATGCGCAGGTCCTCGATGCGATCCATCGGCGCGGGAGTCGGGGAGGCAGGGGGAGTCGGCGGCGCGGGGGGGTTGGCTTCAGACATAATTCTCGCGTGTGAACTTCAAAACGGGGGCTCCGCCGGACCACCCGCCGAGGGGACGGACGGCCAGGAAGACGAAGGCTCATTATCGGCCTAGGACAAGCCCGGAATTGAGGCCCCGAAACGCAGCCGGAACCCGAGGTTACGACGACACGGAAACCCCGGCTTCGGGACCTGAAATTATAGGCGAAACGCCATGCGAAAGCGACCGCTGAGGCACCGGAAAATCGCGTTTCTGACCCCGCCGTGACGGGGCCGGGCGCGTCATCTCACGCGCCGGGGCTTGCCGCACTTTTTCTCACTTTCCGTCCAACGCCCGCCCGACCCTGAGTGGTATAGACCACCGACGCCGCCGCTTGACATCCCGGCTTTGCGACGGCGCACCTCTTCTCGCACGGACGCAACCCGCCCTTCCGCCATGGACGCTCGCATCCTCCTGATCATCGTCGCCACCCTTGGCGTGACCCCCGCCCTCGCCACGCCCGCCCCGAAGGCGGAGAAGTCGACCGCCGACGGCTTCTTCGGCCTCGGCAAGCTCCACGCCGTCCACCTGCGCGTCTCCCGCGCCAACTGGGAGCTGATGCAGCCGACCTACCGCGCCCAGATCATGCGCCTCGGTGAAGGCCGCCTCCCCCCGCTGCCGATCGACGGCCCCGTCCCGCCCGTGAACGTCCCAGCCAGACCTAAGGCCCCGCCCATCCCCGGCGACCGCATGCCCCCCAACGCCTGGGGCATCGAGTTCGCCTACGTGACCGCCACGTTCGAGTGCGACGGCCAGATCATGTCCAACGTCGCCCTCCGCATGAAGGGCAATGCCAGCTATGAGCTGGGCGCCGGCGTCCTCAAGCGGCCGTTCAAGCTCGACTTCGACCGTTACGAGGACAAGCAGCGGTTCCACGGCCTGCGCTCGCTCAACTTGTTGAACAACGCGTACGACCCGTCCTACGTCCGCGAGGCGTTGTCATGCCAGCTCGTCCGCGACGCCGGCGTCCCCGCACCGCGGACGGCGTTCGCCCTCGTCTCGCTAACCGTCGACGGCCTCCACGACCGCGTCCCGCTCGGCCTCTACACGTTGGCCGAGGAACCGGACGACCGCCCGTTCCTCAAGAACCACTTCGGCTCGTCGAAAGGGATGCTGTTCAAGGCCGAGGCCATGCGGGGCCTGCCCGACCTCGGCCGCCGCGTCGAGCCCTACGCCGACCACTTCGAATTCAAGGCGAACGCTTCCGCCGACGGCGCTCAGCGCCTGCTCGACCTGATCCGCCTGATTCACGACGCCGACGACGCCACCTTCGCCCGCGAAATCCCCCAGCGGATCGACGTCGACAACGTCCTCCGCTACCTCGCCGTCACTGGTGCGATTGCCAATCTCGACAGCCTCCTGACCACCGGCCACAACTATTTCCTGTACGACCGCCCGTCCGACCGACGCCTGAATATCATCTCCTGGGACCACAACCTCAGCCTGGGCGCGTTCCCGGTGCTGACGACCGACCAGCAGCACGACCTGAGCATCGCCCGCCCCTGGGGCGGCCGTCACCGCCTGCTCGAGCGCCTGCTCGCGATCCCGGCCCACAACGAGACCTATCGCGGCCACCTCCGCCGGATCGTGACCGAGACGCTCAGCCCCGCGCGCCTCGCCGCCCACGCGGAAGCCATGCGCCCCGCCGTTACCGCCGCCAAGGCCAACCCCCCGCGCGGCCCCGACCCCAGCCAACTTCCGATTGGCAGCGGTCCCGCCCCCGAGCCGATCGCGTTCCTCGCCCGACGGGCCGCGTCGATCGAGGCCCAACTCGCCGGCCAGATAGTGGGCCACTCCCCGCCCGAGTCCGGCACGGCCGCCCCCGGCGTCTTCCCCGGCTGCAAGAGCACGCCGGCGGTGGGAAACGTCAACCAGCTCGCGTTCGCCCTGCTCGCCCACGCCGACCGCGACCGCGATTTCCGCCTCTCCCCCGTCGAGTGGGACGCTGCCGCTCGGTCGTTCCACGCCGCCGCCTCGACCGCGACGCCGAAGGGCGGTTTCGACTGGTCCGCCGCCGCCCGCGCGCTGGACCCCCTGCTCGCGCCCTACACGAACGCGGGTGCCCGCTACTTCCCGACCCCCAACGCCCCCGCCGACGCCGCCGCCAAAGTTCCCCCCGCCCTCTGGGCCCACGCCCTCTGCCGCACCGCCGACCCCGACCGCAGCGGTCACGTCACCGCCGCCGAGTTCCTCACCGCCGCCCAACACCTCTTCTGCCCCGCCGACAAAGACCAAGACGGCCGCCTCGACGAGCGCGAACTGGCCGAGGCGCTCGACGACCTCGGCGCGACCGCGCTCGCCCCCTGACGCCCGAGCCCCATCCCAGCCGGCTCCGCCCGATGTGGAATCAGCGGGCCCTGGGGCGCTCCCGTCCGCGGCGGAACGCGACCCGCCCCGCCCGGTCAATCGAAAGGCGGCGCGGCCTTTGATCAGACCGCGCCGCCCATTTCTTCTCGATTCCCGCTTCTACTCCAATCACAGCGCCCGCATGAAGGCCACGAGATCCCCCTTCTCCTGCGCGTCGAGCTTCAGCTGCAGGACCAGGTTGAAGAACTCCACTGTGTCCTCCAGCGTCAGGCATCGGCCGTCGTGCAGGTAGGGCGGGCTGTCCTTGATCCCGCGGAGCGTGAACGTCTTGATCGGGCCGTCACCCGGCTCCTTCGTGAACCGCTCGACCGCCAGATCGTGCATCTGGTGGTCGAGGAACGCCGGGCCGCTGTGGCACGTCGCGCACTGCGCCTTCCCGAAGAACAGCTCCTGCCCGCGCAGCTCCGCCTCTCTCGCCTTGGCCGGGTCGAGCCGGTTCTTGACCTTGTCGAGCTTCGGGGCCGGCGGGAAGTCGAGCATGTTCTGCATCTGCGCCATGTGCGAGACCGACACGCGCGGCAGCTCGATGAACCCCTTCTTCATCGCGTGGATCGGGTCCCCGTTGAAGTACGCCGTCCGCTGCTCGAACTCGGTGAAGTCCTCGACCGACCGCAGGCTCCGCTTGCTCCCGTGGATCTGCTGCTGGCTCACGCCGCGCAGGCTCGTCGTGTCCAGGCGGAACCGCCGGTGCTGCGGGCGGTCGTCCGGGTTCAGGTGGAACTGCGCCGTCGTGTGCCCGTTCACGTGGCAGTCGAAGCACGCCACCCCCAGGCTCGGCTGCGGCGTCTTGCGGTCGTCGGTCGCGTTGAACTCCTCCTGCGGCAGCGGCAGCACCAGCATCCGCAGCCCGTCGAGCTGCACCGGCGTCAGCAGGTCCTTGAACAGCCGGTGGAAGTTGTTGATCGACACGACCTCCCCGCGTGACACGTCCCCCAGCTCTGGCCGGTTCTGCAGGAAGATCGCCGGCGGGAACTCCGGCACGAACGCCTCGGGCAAATCGAAGTCCACGTCGAACCGCTGCAGCCGCGGGAACATCGCGATCTGCATCTGAGGGAACACCTGCCCGCCGGTCGCGTGCTTCGGGTGCGGCAGCGGCTTGTACGGGAACGCGTCCTTTTCCTTGATCTCCTGTGGCGCCATCTGCGCCAGCTTGTCGAAGTCCGTCCCCGCCGGCAGCTTGGCCGTCGGCCCGACCGGCAGCGGCTTCCCGCGCGACATCTTCGCCTGCGGGTCCAACTTCGGCTCGAGGTTGTAGCGGGACTCAAGCAGCTTCCGGTGCGCCGCCATGATCGCCGGCTTGTCGGCGATGTCCTTCTTCATGATCTCGTCGGGCGACTGACCCGGCGACTTCGCGTCCAGCGGATCCCGCGCGAAGTCGAACCCGGTCACCTGCCCCTTCTGCGGCTGCTGCTCGAGCGCCGTCGACGACGGCGGCGCGTTCGCCGGCGCGAACCGCTCAGCCCTGTCCTGCTCCGTCAACTTCTGCTCCGGCCGATCACGCGGAACGGCCCGGGGCGTCTGCACGTCCTGCACCGCGTCAAACTGCGCGGGCGGGTTCACCGCCTTCGGCCCGTTCGGATTGTCCTGCGCGGACGCCCACAGCGCGAACAAACTACCCAAAGCTGCCGCCGCACTGGCGGCTACCACTCCAGCTCGCTGAACCATCGTTTCCTCCTGTCCCGTTAGGGAATTGAGAAAAACCCATTCAGCAACTTCGATGCCGCCACTAAGGGTTTACGGCGTCCGCCATTGCCTCCGCCACGTCCCGCCCGAACTTCAGCCGGTCCTCCACCGTCGGCCGCCGCCCCAGCTTCTTCCCCGTCGCGATCCGCAGCTCCATCAGCATCACCGGCACCTTGTGCTGCGGCCACAGCGAGTTGGTCGTGTCGATCGCACTCGGCCGCGGCGCGATCCGGCGCGACGGGTCGAAGCTGCTCCGCTCGACCAGCAGCTCCTCGAACCGCCGCATGATCTTCACCACCGCCGGGTCGTCCGCCTGCGTCTCGAGGTACTCTGCCGTCTCCGTGTTGTGCATGTTCACCATCAAATCGATCCGCCCGCCGGACACGATCGCCTTCTTCGTGTACCAGACCTCCGGCGCGATCTGGAGCCACTCCTTCCGCCGCAGGTCGACCTTGCTCCAGTGCCGGTTGACGTCGTACCCGTTGCCGTTGAACCGCACCTTGCCGTTGGCGCAGCCGTCCAGATCCACCATCGGCGTAAACCGGAACACCACGCGCCGCCGCAGCTCGGCCGCCTTCGGATCGTCCGACGTCACGAACCGCAGCGCCCCCTCCATCACCCACGACGTCCCCGCCTCCCACGCGTGCTGCCGCGCCTGAAGCCACACCACCTTCTTCCCCGCGTCGGGCGCCCCCTCGTCCGTGACCGTCACCATCGGGATCTCACGCCCCTGCACCGTCCGCCCGATCACCTCCACCCGCGCGTGCGGCGAACGGTCGACCTCCGTCAGCAGCCGCTTCAGGTCGGCCGGCGTGTACGGCGGCACGTGCGCGACGTACACCGAATCCCCCTCCGGCCGCAGCCGCAGCGTCAGCTCCTTCTTCTCGTCGTCCCACCTGGCCGCGTCGTCGGCGAAGTGCGTCCACGTCCGCCCGTCGTAGCTGAACACCGGCACGATCCCCGGCCCCATCGGCACCGCCCCCGGCTTGTCGTTGTACTCGCCGACGAAGTCCGTCAGCGTCAGCGTGACGTCCCGCCCGCGCACGCGGTCGAGCCGGAAGTAGTACCAGCTCGTCTGCCGGTTGTGCCCGCGCTCGTCGTGCTGCCCCTCGACGTGGCACCGGAACGACGCCGGCCCCAGCACCTCGATTTTCCCAAGCGACGCCCCCTCGAAATTCTTGTTAAACGTGATCGGCGCCGGCGGCACACCGTCTTGCCCGGCAGTGACGCCACCCACCATCAGCACGACGCAGAGCGCGAATCGGCGAGTCATGCCCGGCGATCATACCCGCAACAAACTCCCGCCCCGCGCGTTCCACCCACTGTTGGACGACGCGGGAACCCGTGGCGAGGCCGCTTCAGCGGCCGGGTCTTCAACCCCCGCCGCGGGAGTTAGACCCACTCGCAAACCCCCGTCCCACCAAAGTGGGGACGCGCGCGACGAGTCGAGGAACACGATGCGACGACAATCGGGGACGTTGCTCAGCACCCTGCTCTGCCTCACCCTCTCCCTCGCCGCCCCCGCGCGCGCCGCGGACAAGACCGGGCTGCCCGACAAGCGGCCGGACAAGCCCGACCCCGCCGCCACCTTCTTCGGCCCCGACAAGCACCACGTCGTCCACCTCCGCCTGACCGAGCACGCCTGGCAACTGATGCAGCCGACCCGCCGCCCCCGCGCGATGCCCGTCGTCGCCGCCGACATCCCCGACCCCGCCACCCAGCCCGCGCGCAAGCCCCCGGCCACGTCCCCCGCGACCGGCTCAGAGTTCGCCGTTGGCGACGCGAAGTCCGACGCTCCCAAGCGCGAGCCCGTCGAGGGCGACAAGCTCCCGCCCAACAACTTCGGCTCCGAGTTCGTCTACGTGAAGGCCGCGTTCGAGTGCGACGGCCGAACGCTCGCCGACGTCGCCGTCCGCTTCAAGGGCAACTCGTCCTACGACAACTTCAACCGCACGCTCCGCCGCCCGCTCAAGCTCGACTTCGACCGGTTCGTCCCCAAGCAAAAGTTCCACGGCATGCGCGCCGTCAACCTCGCCAATAACGCGTTCGACCACTCCCAGCTCCGCGAGAGCCTGTCGTACGAGTGCTACCGCCGCGCCGGCGTCCCCGCCCCGCGCACCGCGCTCGCCACCGTCTACCTGACCGTCCCCGGCCGCTACGACCGCACCTACGTCGGCGTCTACACGTTCATCGAAGAGATGGACGAGAAGCCGTTCCTCACCCGCCACTTCGGCGACGCCGGCGGCGTCCTGCTCAAGCCCGAAGGCATCCGCGGCCTGCCCTACATGGGCGAGACGTGGCCCCCCTACGCCGCCCAGTACCGCGCGAAGACCGACACCGCCGACCCCGCCGTCACGAAGCGGTTCATCGACCTCGTCAAGCTCGTGAACTACGCCGACGACGAAACGTTCCGCGCGAAGATCGGCGACCACCTCGCCGTCGACAACCTGCTCCGCTACCTCGCCGTCAGCATGTTGATCGCCAACCTCGACAGCGCCCTGGTCACCAACCACAACTACTACCTCTACGTCAGCCCGCGCGACAACCGCGTGCACCTGATGCCGTGGGACATGAACCTGTCGTTCGGCGGCTACGGCACGGCCGGCCCACGCGACGACCAGGTCAACCTGAGCGTCGACCACCCGTGGGCCGGACAGATCAAGCTGTTCGACCGCGTGCTCGCGATCGAGGAGAACCGCCAAGCCTACCGCGACCACGTTCGCCGGTTTCACGACGACTTCTTCAACGAGAAGCGGATGCACGCGTCGATCGACACGATGCGCACCGCCCTGCTCCAGGCCGACAAGGAAGCGCTCGCCGCCAACATGCCCGCGGTCTTCGACGAGCCGCCCGGCTCGGTCAGCGGGTTCGGGCGGACGCGGTACACGCTCAAGGAGTTCGCCGCCCGCCGGGCCACCAGCGTCGCCCGCCAACTCGAGACCGACACCAAGACGGAGTCCGCGCTGGAGCCCCGCCCCAACCCGCCGAACCAGATGTTCGGCTGGGCGATCAACGCGTCGCCCGAGTTTGGCCTGCTGCCGCACATCGCCCGCTCGCTCCGCCTGGCCGCCGACGCCGACGGCGACTTCCGACTGACCGGCCGCGAGGCACGCGACGCGCTCGCCGGCCTCTACTACCGCATCGCCGACGAGGACGCCCCCGACGCCCTGACCGCCACCCAGCTCAAGGCCGGCCTGATCCCCGTCATGCGCACCTTCTCCTCCAACCGCTCCCGCGGCTTCCTCGGCTTCGGCGGCGGGGGCGGCGCGGAAACTGGCGCGGCCTGGGCCAACGTCGTCTTCGCCGACGCGGACACCGACGCCGACGGCAAGGTCACCCTCGCCGAGCTCACCGCCTGCGCCGACCGCCTGTTCTGCCTGGCCGACTACGATCAGGACGGCCGCGCCAGCGAGCGCGAACTGATCGAGGGCCTCGACCAGATGGCGACGCCGCGCGGGGGCGTCAGAGGGCGCTAGCGCATGGCGAATGCTTCGGGCGCGCCCGACCCTCGCGTACCCGAAGCGCCCGGTCGGCTTTCAAATCTCCCGACGCGCCGCCCGCGCGCGACAACGCCCCCCGCGGGTGCCGGGTAATCTCTAGCGTCGCGCGGCGCGGGTCATGCCCCGGCCGCCCGCTTCGAGTAGATTACCGACCGCTCATGACTCACCCGAACCACCTGCCGATGACCGCCTTCGCCGGCCGCCTCGCGCTCGCCCTGGTCGTCACCGCAGCGTGCGCCGCGTCCGCCGTTCCCGCGCACGCGGCCGACGCCCCCGCCGTCGCCGCCAACGCCGCCCTGGCCGGCGAGGTGCTCCAAATCTTCAAAGACAAGTGCTCGGCGTGCCACATGCCGCCGGAGAAGAAGCGGAACAAGTTCCACTACGTCGAGGACCTCGGGCGGCTAGCCGCCAACGCGAAGTTCCTGACGCCGGGCAACCCGGACAAGTCGCTGCTGTGGGAGCAGATCCGCGACGACGAGATGCCCCCGCCGGACGAGGAGATCCCGCCGCTCTCGGCGGCGCAGAAGGAGACGGTCAAGCGGTGGATCCTCGCCGGCTGCCCGCCGGTGCCGGTCGTGACCGGGGCGCTTCCACCCACGACGACCCCGACCGACACCGGCCCGACGATCAGCGGTCCGAAAGGCCAGCCCCAACCCGCCGCGCCTCGCCCGTCGCGCCCGTTCTTTCCCCGCCTGGTCAAGTGGCTGGGGAACTTCCACCCGCTCGCGGCGCACACGCCGATCGCGATGACGATGGCCGCCGCGATCGCGGAGATCCTCTACCTGAAGTACCGTTCGCCCGCCCTGACGGCGGCGTCGCGGTTCTCGATGGTGCTCGGCGCCTTGGGCGCGGTCGCCACCGGGGCACTGGGGTGGCTGATGGCCGTCAACTGGAGCGGCGCCGAGCGCGAGTTGCTCGAGAACCACCGCTGGGCCGGCACGATCGCCGCGGCCCTGACGATCCCGATCGCGCTGCTCGGCGAGTGGGGCGCCCGGCGGGCCGCCCGCGCGGGCGTCGACTGGCACGGCGCCTCCCGCTGGGTCTACCGGTTCAGCGTGTTCGCGATCGCCGGGCTCGTCGGCTTTGCCGCCCACATCGGGGGATTGGTTCACTGGGGCGAGGACTTCTTCAAGTTCCCGACCTGACCGCCGGCCGCTCCAATAACGGGTCGCAGAGAAGCGAATAAACAAAGCAGTGAAGGAAATTCACGGCGCGCGGCGGCCAACGCTCACGCCCCCCCTCGCTTCTTTGCTCTTGGTTTCTCTGCGACCGGTCTTAAGCAGACCAACCTTCAGGGTGGGGGTGTTGCAGGCGGGAAAGGATCAGCAGTAGACGTCGTAGCAGACGGGGTACGGGATCAGGTCCGGGCGGACGAGGTGAAGCTTGCGGAGCTTGGTCTCGTAGCGGGCCGCGGCGTCTTCGCCGGTAGCGGCGGTGGGGAGGGTCGGCGTCCTTGCCGGGGCGGGCGGGAGCATCCCGGCCGATAAGAGCATCGCGATCGCGAATGCCCGCGAGAGAAAACGGATCCCGCGCTTCATGATAAGACACCTTGGTGTTGGGACACCGTTGGCTGGCAAGGACGGGTGGAACGGGTCGTTGAACGCGGCCCGTGTCAGTTCGATTAAATTACCCCGGGGCAAGCCGGACGCCAATAAAGAAATTTTCAAGCGACAAAACCCGAATGCCGATAGTGAGTGATTTTGGGCAAAACGCAACGGTCGGAACACTTCTGCTAACCCTCGGCCGCTCCCGATACTAGCGGCGTAGCGGGCTCGGGCGTCTCAAACGGTCGGAGGGGGCCCTACCGGGTGTTCCGGATGAGATTGGTGACCGTTGCCGCTGGGGGGTTGCTGGGCTTGCTGGCCAGCCAAGGCTCCCGTGAGGACGCCGCCGATCGTCGGACCAACGGCTTTCAGGACTTCCCGCAAGACCACGCTTAGCCAAGAGGGACTTCCGCCGGCGTTAGGCTGGTCGGCGATGGTGCGAGCCGTCGCCTGACGGTCGGCTTGGGCTTCTAAGTCGGGCGTGAGCTTATCTTTAAGCGCTTCCCATTTGGACTTAAACGACTCGTCCTTGCTGGGGATCAGCGCCATGCCGGCAACAAACCCTGCGACGGCGGCGGAGCTGGTGACGAGCCAAGGGTACTGGCGCGTCCACTCCTTGATGTCGGCGGCCTCGCCGAGGGCGGCTTTCATGTCGCCGATCACGCCGGCGATCGCCGCGCCGGCTTGGTCGGTCTGGCGGGTGATGTAGTCGGCCTCGTTCACGTCACTTTGCTCGACTTGCTGCTCGGGCCGCGGCGGTTGCTGCGGCGTTGGCTGCTGCGCGCTCGGCGACGTCGTGCCCGAACCGGGCCCGCTGGGTTTGCTTGCGCTGTTCATACTTCTTGATGGTTGAGGAGCGCCAGGCCCCGGTCAGCTTGTTCATCATCCAGTACGCGGCGCCCGCGACGGCCCCGAGGATCAACAGCCCGGTCAGCGTGTACCCGAGCCAGTAGCGGTGGCCGAACAACACGCTCAGGCCGTTGCCGATCCCGACGACGATCAGGCCGGCTGCGGTCGCGAGCATCGCGCCGCCGACGATCGCGCCGACCACGCCGAGGGCGGCGTAGAGGCCGACGTTGCGGACCGTGCGCTTCACCCCGTCGATTTTGGTCGAGACGTAGAAGCTGGCGTACTCCTTGAGCTCGTCGAGGTCCTTCTTCAGGCGGCCGGCCGCCACGGCGGCGGGGTTGGGGTGGTCGTCCTGGGCGGCCTTGGCCTGCTTCTGGGCGAACGCGACGGCCTCGGGGGAGCCGATCGGGACGCAGCGGTCACCGACGCCGGGGTTGGGGGGGAGCGCCTCGCTCGGTGTGACGCCGCCGATCGGGGCGGGGCGCGGCGGGGCCGCTACGCCCGCCGTTGTCGTGGTGGCCGTGCCGGTGGCGCTCGACGTCCCCACGGTCGTGCCCGTGGTGCTCGCTCCCACGTTGTGCGGGTTGGCGATCACGGTCGAGGTGCCGCTGACGGGCGGCACCGTCGTGCCGCCGTGTGCGGCGGCGTCGCGCGCCGGCACGCCGGGGCCGCCGCTGCCGGGGATGTCGGTCTGTTGGGATGCCATGGCGTGTCTCCGGAGGAACTTCGGCGCCGGCCCTGCGCGCGGCGCCTGCCGCCACCGTGATCTGGGTGGGCGCCGCGTGCGGTTGCCGCGCCCCCGGGCAGACCCCCGGGGGCGCCGTGCGCGCGGCGGGCGTGCGGCTAGCTGCGCTTCCAGATGATCCCGAGCAGGACGCCGACGCCGGCGGCCATCAGCACGGCCTTGACCGGCTGGGCGCGGACGTACTCCTCGACCTGGCCCTGCCACTCGGCGGCGCGCTCGCGGCCGGCCTGGTAGTACTCGGTCGCCTGCTCGCGGAGCTGGTCATACTGCTCGGTCGCCTGACCGCGGAGCTGGTTGAGCTGCTGCGTGGCGGCGTCGCGCGCCTGGGTCCCGAGGTCGCGGGCCTGGGACGCGAGCTGCTGCGCGGTCTCGCCCAAGCCCTGCGCGCCGCCCTGTTGCCCGCCGCCCTGCTGCCCCTGTTGTTCCGGCATGTTGCCCGATTCGGCACGAGACATAACGAACTCCTTTCGCATCCCTGTCGTTCCCGAGCGCCGCGCCACGTGTGTCGTCGCTCACGATCGGGGCGCATCTTAAGACTGCCGCCGAAGCCGACACAACTGCGAAAATGCCCAGCTTCGCGCACGGATTTGGCGCGTGGAAAAGGTGTCGGCGGCGCGTGGACGACCGGCGGAGAAGCCGCGCCGCCTGTGGAAAACTCACACCGCACCCGCGACGCGCAGCGGCCGCGTCGTTAGGATGCTCGCCGTCGTCGCCGCCGCGCGGGTCAGCGCGGTCCGCGCCGCCGGCACACGTCGCTACCCGAGGAGCACCGAGATGAGTGAGACCGCCACCCTGAGTGATCGAACGGCCCACCGCGCGGGCGGCGCCGGCGTGTTCGCGCGGCTGGCCGCGATGATGTTCCTCCAGTTCTTCGTCTGGGGGGCGTGGTACGTGACGATGAGCGCGTTCATGACGGATCTGAACATGACCGGGGACATCGGCATCGCGTACATGCTGATGCCGATCGCGGCGATCGTGTCGCCGTTCTTCCTCGGGATGGTCGCGGACCGGTACTTCGCGTCCGAGCGGGTGCTGGCGGTCATGCACCTGCTCGGCGGCGCGGCGATGTTCCTGGTGCCGCAGGCGGCGCAGAGCGGGGTCGGCGCGTTCCTCGCGGTCATCCTGCTGCACGCGCTGTTCTACATGCCGACGATCAACCTGACGAACTCGATCGCGTTCGCGAACCTGACGGACCAGGAGAAGCAGTTCCCGATGATCCGCGTGTTCGGGACGGTCGGCTGGATCGTGGCCGGCTTGGTGATCAGCGGGATCAAGGCCGACCGCACGGCGACGCAGTTCCAGGTCGCGGGCGGCGCGGCGATTTTGCTCGGGGTGTTCAGCCTGATGCTGCCTCACACGCCCCCGCCGGCGAAGGGCAAGCGGGCGAGCGTGGGGGACATCTTCGGCGTCCGGGCGTTCTCGCTGTTCCGGAGCCGGTCGTTCACGGTGTTCGCGGTCAGTTCGTTCCTGATCTGCATCCCGCTGGCGGCGTACTACAACTACGCCGGCCGGATGGTCGGCGACATGGGCAAGCCGATCGGGTCGACGATGGCGATCGGGCAGGGCGCCGAGGTGCTGTTCATGCTCGCGCTGCCGTTCGCGTTCGCGCGGCTGGGCGTCAAGTGGATGCTGGTGATCGGCATGCTCGCGTGGGCCGCCCGGTACGCGCTGTTCTCGGCCGGCGCGCCGGGCAACGTGTTCTGGATGATCGCCATCGGGATCGCGCTGCACGGCATCTGCTACGACTTCTTCTTCGTCACGGGGTTCATCTACACGGACAAGCGGGCGACGGCGGACATCCGGAACCAGGCGCAGGGGCTGATCGTGCTGATCACGTACGGTTTGGGCCTGGCGGTCGGCGCGTACGTGGCCGGGCTGCTGTTCAACGGGATCGTCGGCACGGCCAAGGGCGCCGACGCGCTGCCGCTGTACCGGCAGTTCTGGCTGTACCCGGCCGGGTTCGCGGTCGCGGTGATGGTCTTCTTCGCGGCCCTTTTCCGGGACGACAGCAAGGACGCGCCGGTCGGCCCGGGCGGCGACGACGCCGCCCGCGGCTTCGAGCCGGTCGCCGCCGCCGGCGCGGACTCGAACACCGCTCAGGCCGGCGCACCGCGCTGATCCCGGATCCGCCCCCGGCCGCCGCACTCAGGACTTGGCACTCCTCACTCAGGACCACCCAGCATGACCGCAGCCCCCCTTCATTCGCTCGCCCCCACCGCCCGGCCGGCCGCGCTCGTGCCGCGGCTCTCGGCGATGATGTTCCTGCAGTTCGCGATCCAGGGGGCGTGGCTGCCGCTGCTGTTCAGCTTCCTTCGCAACCACCGGGGGATGGAGCAGACGACGGTCGGCAACATCCTCGCGGTCGGCGCGGTCGGCGCGATGCTGTCGCCGCTGATCGCGGGGCAGATCGCGGACCGGTACTTGAACGCCGAGCGGCTGATGGCGCTGCTGCACTTCGTCGGGGCGGCGGTGGTGCTGCGGATCGCGTACGCGACGAACCCGAACGAGTTGTACTTCCACTCGTTCGTGTACGGGCTGCTGTACACGCCGACGCTCGCGCTCGTAAACGCGATCTCGTTCCGGCACCTGCCGGACAACCGGGATTTCGGGAAGGTGCGGGTGTGGGGGACGGCGGGGTGGGTGGTCGCCGGCATAGCGATCGGTCAGTGGCTGCTGTTCAAGGCCGGCAACGACAAGGCGTTGCAGTTCCAGTACATGGCCGACGCGATGAAGGTCTCGGCGGTGCTCGGGGTCCTGCTCGGGGTGTACAGCTTCACGCTGCCGGCCACGCCGCCCGCACCGGGCCGGGAGAAGTTCGCCCCGGCGGAGGCGCTGCGGGAGATCCTGCGCCAGCCGTTGGCGACGCTGTTCTTCCTGACGTTCGTCGTCGCTGCGCTGCACGCGTTCTTCTTCGCCCGGGCGGCGGAGTACCTGACGGCCGGCCGGCTGGAGGTCGCGTCGGACTCGTGGCTGTACAAGATCTTCGGCGTCGGCGGCGCCGGGCTGATGACGGTGGGGCAGATCTCCGAGCTGATCGTCCTCGCGTGCATGCCGCTGATCGTCAAGCGGGTGTCGCGCAAGGCGCTGTTCGCGATCGGGTTGTCGGCGTACGCGCTGCGGTTCTTCGCGTTCGCGTACCTGCCGTACACGTGGGCGATCGTCCCCGCGCTGGCGCTGCACGGGGTCGTGTTCGGGTGCTTCTTCTTTCTCGTGTTCATCACGATCGACGAGCACACGACCAAGGACGTCCGGTCGAGCGCGCAGAACGTGTTCAACCTGATCATCTTCGGCGTCGGCGTGATCCTCGGGAACTGGCTGAGCGGCCAGCTCGGCGCGTGGGTGACGGGGCCGGACAAGAGCGTGAACTGGGAGCGGTTCTACGCGGTGCCGGGCGCGATCACGGTCGCGTGCCTGCTGGCGCTGCTGATCTTTTATCCCGCGCGGTCTAAGCCGGCGGCGGCCGACCCCGCGGTGGCGTAAAAGTCGCGACACCGGTCACCGTTGGCGGATCTTCTACCGCAACCGCCTCCCCCGCGCGACCCCGCCCTCGACCGCGTCACGAAAGGACGTGGTTTCGGGCGGCGTAGCCCGCCCCACGTCGGCGGCTTGGACCGTCCGCGACGCTCGGGTCTCGGCGGCAGGCGCCGCCCGCCCGACCCTACGCCTTCAACCGCTCCACCAGCCGCTCGCGCACCGCCTTGGGGTTCAGGCCCTTGCCCGACTTCATGACCATCCCGACCAGGCTCCCCAGCGCCGCCTCCTTGCCGCCCTTGTAGTCCTGCAGCGACTTCGGGTTCTGCGCGACCAGCGCGTCGATCGCGGCGTCGACCGCCCCGCCGTCGCTCGACTGGATCAGCCCCAGCTCGCCCGCGACCTGCTCCGCCGGCGCGTCCGAGTCCAGCAGCCGCTCGAGCACCTTCCCGGCCGGCTCGGCGGCGGCGACCTTGTTCTCGTCCACCAGCTTCGCCACCTCCGCCAGCCGCCCCGGGTCGAGCCCCAACTGGCCGAGCGCCACGCCGCGCTCGTTCGCCAGCCGCCGGCCGTGGGAGAGGATCAGGTTCGCCGCCCGCTTCGCACTCGCCCCCGCCGACACCGCCCGATCCAGCAACTCCCCGGTCGCGCGGTCGGCGGCCAGGAACGCGGCGTCGGCGGCGGGCAGGCCGAGCGCGTCCGCGTACCGCCGCAGCCGCGCGGCGGGCAACTCGCCGATCTCGGCCTTGAGCCGGGTCAGCCACTCGTCGCTCACCTCGACCGGCACGAGGTCCGGGTCGGGGAAGTAGCGGTAGTCCTGCTCGTTCTCCTTGTCGCGCTGGTGGAACGTGCGCCCGGTCGACTCGTCCCAGCCGTACGTGCTCTTCTTGCCGAGCGAGCCGGTGGACTCCCACTGCTCGATCTGGCGGCGGACCTCGTACGCGGTCGCGCGCTCGAGGACGGAGAAGCTGTTGAGGTTCTTGATCTCGGTGATCGCGGTCTTGTGGACGCCGCCGTCCTGGTCGGTGATGTGGACGTTAATGTTGGGCTCGAACCGCATGTGGCCCATCTGCATCTGTGCCTCGGAGACGCCGAGGAACTGGACGAGCTTCTGGAGCTCCTGGCCGAAGGTGGCGACGTCTCTCGGGGAGGAGAGGTCGGGCTCGGTGACGATCTCGAGGAGCGGCGTGCCGGCGCGGTTGAGGTCGACGATCGAGTGGTCGATGCGGTAGCCGCCGGGGGCCTCGTGCATCAGTTTGCCGGCGTCCTCCTCGAGGTGGGCGCGGCGTATGCGGACGCGGAGGGGCTGACCGTCCTCCCCCGTGACCTCGAACGTCCCGCCGTGACACAGCGGCAGGTCGTACTGCGAGATCTGATAGTTCTTCGGCAGGTCCGGGTAGTAGTAGCTCTTGCGGTCCCACTTCGTGTGCCGCGCGATCTGGCACCCCAGCGCCAGCCCCACCTTGATCGAGTACTCGACCGCCCGCTTGTTCATCACGGGCAGCGTGCCGGGGAGCCCGAGCACCTGCTCGTCCACCTGCGAGTTCGGCTCACCGCCGAACCCGTTGGCCGCGCCGGTGAACATCTTCGACTTCGTCGCGAGCTGGACGTGGATCTCCATCCCGACGAGGACCTTGTACGACTTGCAAACGCGCTGCGCCACTCGGATCGCTTCCTTTCCGTGCTGCCCCCGCGGGCGGCGCAGTATAGCCGCCCGCCGCCCGCGCGCCGAAGCCCGGTTGCCGGTTCCCCGCCCCCCGCGGCCGACGGTCCAAACCCCTGCTGTCAAAGGCTTGTCTTCCCACATCCCTGAACTGGCGGCGATTCATCGGGCTGTACAATGGCGGCCCGATGCCGACCGTCGCCGCCGTCGTTGCCCCGTCCGCCGCGCCGCCCGCGCGCCCGCCGCTGGCCGCGCGGCGGGCGGTCGTCTACCCCGCGGTCACGCTCCTGTTCTTCGGGGCGATCGCGCCGACGCTCACGTGGCTGGAGTTCTCCAGCGGGCTCGAAAACCTCAACGTCGCCACCGCGCTGGAGCTCCGGCGCGACCACGACGACGGGGACTGGCTGATCCCGACGCTCGAGGGCATGCCACGCGTCCGCAAGCCGCCGCTGGCGGCGTGGGTCACGGCGCACGCGATCCGGCCGGAGACCGTCCGGGCCATGTCCGACCCGGACCCGCGCGTGCGGTCGGCCGCGGTCGAGCGGATGGCGTTCCAGGCGCGGTGGCCGTCGCTGCTGGCGGCGTGCCTGATGCTGCTGGCGGTGTACGAGCTCGGGCGGGCCGCCGCCGACCCGGTGACCGGCCTGGTCGCGGCGGTCGTCGCCGGCACGACGCTGATGTTCCTCCGGTTCGGCCGCTCGGCACTGATCGACGTGCACCTCGGCCTCTGGGTGACCGTGGCGAACGCCGCGCTTGCGCACGCGCTGCTCCACGGGCGGCGGTGGGCCGGGTGCGCCGTCGCGGGCGTCGCGCTGGGCCTGGCGTTCCTGCTCAAGGGGCCCGTCGCGTGGGCGCAGACGCTGCTGCCGGCCGCGGCGTTCGCGGTCGCGACGACGCTGTACGACTCCGACCGCAGGCGCGCCAGCGTCCTCCCGTGGGTCGGGCCGGTCGGGGTCGGCCTGCTGCTGATGGCGGCGGTCGCGCTGCCCTGGTACCTCTACGTCGTCCGCGCGGTGCCGAACGTCGTCACCGAGGTCTGGCTGAAGGAGGCGGTCGAGGAGCGCGGCGAGAAGCCGAGCCCCGCGTTCACGTACCTCGCGATCCTGCCCTACCTGCTGCCGTGGACCGTCGCGTTCGTCGGCGGGCTGATCCACGCCGCGCCCAAGAGCCGCGGCATGCTGCTGGCGGCCACCCTCGCGGTGCTGCCGCTGATCCTGATGACGCTCTACAAGGACCGCAAGGAGCGGTACATGTACCCGGTGATCGGCGCGGCGGCGGTCGTCGCCGCCGGCGGGCTGATGGCGCTGGCGCGCAAGCGCGAGCCGTGGACGCCCCTCGACAAGTTCGGCGTCGCGCAGCACTGGGTGCTGCTGGTGCTCGTCGGCGTCTGCCTCCCGGCCGTCGCCGCGACGCCCTGGGTGAAGGAGCTGACGACGCCGACGGGCGAGCCGTGGGTCCCGCGCGCGCGGGGGGCGGCGCTGACGGTCGTCCTCGGGCTGGTGATCGCCGCCGCGATGCTCGCCCGCAAGCACTGGCTGCCCGCGATCCTGGGGGCGACCGCGGTCGTGCTGCTGTCGATCCACGCCCTGATCCTTCCCGGGTACGCCCGGACCGAGCCGGGGGCGAGCCCGATGCGGCCGCTGGCGGAGGCGATCTGGCAGGCGCACCCGGACGCCGAGATGTACAACGCCCACCACAAGGGCAAGCGCGTGAGCACCGACCTGTCGATCTACCTGAACCGCCGGACCCGGTGGGTGTCCGACGAGGCACTCGCCGCGCTGCGGCCGGGCGAGCGGGCGAAGGTGGTCGTGATGCTGCAGGAGTCCAAGGCGGCCGAGCCGTCGCCGCCGGACGGGTGGCGGTACCTGCACAAGGTGCGGCGGGACAACAAGGACTGGTGGTGGGCCTTCGCGCTGCCCGCGGCGGGGGCGCGGTAGCCGGGCCGACCGACTAGCCCGCCGCGCGGACCGCTTCGCCCCACGGCAGGCCGGTCGCGAGCATCGCGTGCGCGTCGCCGGGCGGCACCGGTTTCGAGAAGAGGTACCCCTGCCCGAACGCGACCCCCAGCGTCCGCACCCGCCCGAGCTGGAGCGGCGTCTCGATCCCTTCGGCCGTCACTTTCAGCCCGAGGTTGTGGGCCAGCGCGACGATCGTTCGGACGATCTCGGCCTCGCGGTCGCCGGTGCCGTCGATCTGCTGGAGGAACGACCGGTCGATCTTCAGCGCGTCGATCGGGAAGCGGTGGAGCTGGGACAGCGACGAGTACCCGACGCCGAAGTCGTCCACGCTGATCCCGACCCCGCGGCCGCGCACCGCTCGGAGCGTCTCGGCGGCGCGCTCGCTGTTGGTCATCATCACGCTCTCGGTAATCTCGAGCGTCAGGCAGTGGCCGGGCAGCCCGGTCTCGGCGAGGACGGCCTCGACCTCGGCGGCCAGGTCGCCACGGAAAAGCTGTTTGCCCGAGACGTTGACGCTGACCGACAAATCGGCCCGCTGCGGGAACCGCTCGCGCCAGTCCCGGAGTTGCCGGCACGCCTCGCGGAGCACCCACGACCCCAGCGGGACGATCAGCCCGGTCTCCTCCATCACCGGGATGAACACGGCCGGCGAGACCATGCCGCGGATCGGGTGCCGCCAGCGCACCAGCGCCTCGAACCCGGTCAGCGACCCGTCCGCCAGCGACACCAGCGGCTGGAAGTGGAGCGAGAACTCGCCGCGCTCGACGGCCTTGCGCAGGTCGGTCTCGAGCTTCAGCACCTCCATCGCGCGATCGTGCATGCCCTGGTCGAACATCTCGTGGCGGGCCTTGCCCAGCGCCTTCGCGCGGTACATGGCCGAGTCGGCGTCGCGGAGCAGGTCCTGCACGTCCCGGTACCGCGGCGAGCCCAACGCGATGCCGATGCTGGCGGTCGTGAACACCTCGTGGCCGTCGAACGTGAACGGCTCCTTCAGCAGCGCGTGGATCCGGTCGGCGACGCGGGCGGCGTCGGCGTCGGCCTTGACGTCTTCCAGGAGGATGACGAACTCGTCGCCGCCCAGCCGCGCGACGGTGTCGCCCGGGCGGACGCACTTGGTCAGCCGCTTTGCGAACTGGCGGAGCAGCTCGTCGCCGACGACGTGCCCGAGCCCGTCGTTCACGATCTTGAACCGGTCCAGGTCCAGGAACAGGACGGCGAACCTCACCGCCTCGTCCCGGCGGGCGCGGTCGAGCACCTGCGCCAGCCGCTGGCGGATCAGCGTGCGGTTGGCGAGCCCCGTCAGGCCGTCAAACAGCGCCTCGTGCAGCAGCCGCTCCTCGGCCTGCTTGCGGTCGGTGATGTCGGTCAACGACCCGGCCATCCGGTACGGCACGCCGGCCGCGTCGCGGATCGCCAACCCGCGCGCGAGCATCCACCGGAACTCGCCCGACCGGTGCCGGACCCGGTGCTCGATCTCGACGTGCGGCGTCTGCTCCGCCAAATGGGCGGCGACCGCGTCCTTCAGCTTCGGCAGATCGTCGGGGTAGACGCGGGCGTACCAGTCGTCCGGCGACGCGCCGACCTCGTCGTCGGCGCAGCCGAGCATCGCCTTCCACCGGGCCGAGAAGTAGACGCGGTCGGCCGGGAGGTCCCAGTCCCAGATGCCGTCGTTCGCGCCCCGGACGGCCAGCGCGTACCGCTCCTCGGATTCGCGCAGCCGCAACTCGATCGCGCGCCGGTCGGTGATGTCGATCCCGCACCCGACGACCAGTTCGACCTCGCCCGCCGCGTTCAACACCGCGCTGTTCGACCAGACGATCCGACGGCGCGCACCGTCGCGGGCGATCCAGTCGTTTTCGTGCGACTGCGGGAACTGCCCGGCGGCCAGCCGTCCGAACTTCTCCCGCACCGCGCCGGCCTCGGCCGGATCGATCAGGAACTCCCAGAACACCCGCCCGAGCACCTCGGCCAGCACGTACCCGGTCGCGCGCTCGCACGCCCGGTTGAACCGGACGATCCGGCCGCACGCGTCGACCGCGCAGATCAGGCTGGCCGTGGTGTCCACGATGACCGCGTTCAGGTCCGGCGGGGCGGCGGCGCGCGGCACGGTTGGGAGGGACGGCATCATCCGAATCGTCGTCAAAGGCCGGACACGACTGAAGGTCGGCGCGGGCCCACAGACGAGCCGGCCGTCCTATAACCGCCGCAGGTGGAACCCGCCGTCCACGTTGATCACCTCGCCGGTCGAGAACGGCAGCAGGTCGGTCGCGACCGCCACGACCGCGCGGGCGACGTCGTCCGGCCGGCCCCACCGGCGGATCGGCGTCAGGTCGTCCTCGAGGATCAGCTTGTCGTACTTCGCCTTGACCGGCCCGGTCATGTCGGTCTCGATCACGCCGGGCCGAACCTCGTACACGTTCACCCCGTGCTCGGCGAGCCGGGCGGCGAACAGCTGCGTCATCATCGCGAGGCCCGCCTTGGCGACGCAGTAGTCGCCGCGGTTCACGCTGGCGGTGTAGGCGGAGATGGAGGTGATGTTGATGATCTTAGATGAAGGGACTGAGGGACTGAGGGACGGAGGGACTAAGGGTGAGGAGTTGCCCCCCCTTAGTCCCGCAGTCCCGTTGTCCCTTTGTCCCTCCGCTTCCTGCCGCACCATCTCCCTCGCCACGAGCTGGGTCAGGAAGTACGGCCCTTTCAGGTTGATGTTGATCAGCCGGTCGAACGACTGCTCCGTGGCGTCGAGTAGGTCGGCGCGCACGTCGGGGGCGACGCCGGCGTTGTTGACGAGGAGGTCGATGCGGTCCCAGGCGCGGAGGGTTTCGGTGACGAGTTTCTCGCGGTCGGCGGGGACGGAGACGTCGGCCTGGACGGGGAGGGCGCGGCGGCCGGCGGATTCGACCTCGGCGGCGACCTCGCGGGCGGCGTCGGCGTTGCGGGCGTAGTTGACGACGACGTCGAACCCCGCGCGGGCGAGCGCGACCGCGATCCCGCGGCCGATGCCGCGCGAGGCGCCGGTGACGATGGCGGTGGGCATGCGAGGGGTTGTCAAGGGTCCGGGATCGGTTGTCAACCCGGCGCTAGCCGGCCTCGGCCTGCCGCCGCGCGGCGTGCATCAGGGTGCGGAACTCGGGGCGGTTGGCGCGGATCTGTCGGGCGGCGACCGTGTGCCGCGGGGTGATCATGCCCAGGGGGGAGAGGATGGCCCAGTCGGTCAGCAAGTCGAGGCCGTGCCAGCCGCGCTGGCCCTTGCGCAGGCGGCTGACGGCGAATGGGGTGCTCTCGAGCGTGGCGTCGAGGCGGTCGTCGCCGAGCTCGTTGACGGTGAACCAGAGGTGCTCGCGGTCGTCGGGCCCGCCGGAGCCGCCGTCGGTCGGGTAACCGAGCTTGACGATCGCGGGGAACTCGAACTCGGCGAACTCGCCGACGAGCTGGCGGAACTGGAGGTAGGTGCCCTTCGCGCGGGCGGCCATCAGGTCGGTGGCGGCGGTGGAGAACGGGACGGTCATGTCGTCCGGGGCGGGCTCGGAGAGGAGGCGGCTGGGGGTGACGCGGCCGAACAGGCGCCCGAGCAGGCCGGGGGCGGCGTCGCACAGGACGGCGCGGTCACGGTTGTGGTCGTCGGCGGCGCCGGCGCGGAGGTCGGCGGCGGCGCGGGGGGCGCGGCGCATGAACTCGCGGGCGTCGACCAGGCGGACGTCGCCGCCGGGCGTCATCAGCGGGAACCGCGCGGTGTTGCGCTCGACCGCGCCCTCGAGGATCGCGAACGCGACGGCGCGGAGGGCGTCGCGGCCGCGGCCGAGGATGTCCTCGGACGGGTTGAGGACGTCGAAGTCGAACCGGCCGATTTCGGCCAAGCCGTGGGAGTGGAGCCAGACGACGCGGGCGGCTTCGTCGCCGCCGGCGCCCGCGCCGCCGGCGCCGTCCGGATCGGCGAGTCCGTCGTCGGCCGTGACGGCGTGGAGCGTGTAGAGGGACTCGATGTCGAGGTCGGCGTCGTGGGCGAGCTCGTCGTCGAGCGCGTCGCGCGGCCAGAACTTTTGGGCGGTGTGGTCGACGGCGACCGTGCCGTCGGGGCCCATGACGGCGCGGAGGAAGCGGAGCAGCGTCTTGCGGTCGGCCAGGACGTCCTGTCGCTGGCCCTCGACCAGGACGCTGACGGTGGACTCGCCGAGGCAGGCCTGCTCGCGCTCGTCCGGGGTCAGCATGGGGTCGAAGTCGACGAGCTGGCGGGGCGGGCGCGGGCAGTCGCGGAGGCAGACGACGTCGGCCTGGCCGATCTTGGGGTGGGCGACGCGGAGGGCCCAGTGGGCGGCGGCGGTCGGCTCCTGCGGGACGAGGTCGAACCCGCGGTCGCGGAGGTGGGCGAACTCGTCGGCGCGGGGGGCGAAGCGGCCTCGGAACAGGACCGAGCCCGCGCAGGTCGCCCGCTTGTTGCGCCAACTCCAGGCCATGCCGCCGTCCCCGTCTGCTCGTCGTCGTCGTCGTCGCTGGGCGGTCGCAAGCGGTGCGGCCGTCGTGCCGTTGGACGCGGCCCGCGAGCGGGCCGGCTGAACGGCGCGGGGGCACGGATCGCTTTTACGAAGCGGCCGCCCTGCTGAGGCCCTCGACGCCGCGGTAGAGAATATACCAGCCGAGGGCGAAAGTGATCGCGTAGACGACGGTTGTGAACAGGGCGTCGCGCATCCGGCGGTTGAGCCAGAAGCCGAACAGGGCGCCGAGCAGGACGAGCGGGAGGAGCTTGGCGACCAGGGCGAGCGGCACCTGGGCGAACAGGCCGCTGGCGTAGTAGCCGGGGAGCTTGGCGGAGTTCACGAGGAAGAAGTAGACCGCGCAGGTGCCGACGAAGACCTGGCGGTCGAGCCGCTGGGGGAGCAGGTGGAGGGCGATGATGGGCCCGGCGGCGTGGGCGAGCGTGCTGCTGGCGCCGGCGAACGCGCCGACGGCGGCGCTCTTGGCGGGGCCGGGGCGGTAGGGCCGGGGCAGCTTGTGGCGGCTGCGCCAGGCGCGGTAGGCGTTCAACGAGACGAGGAAGACGGATTCGAGACCGATCTCGATGTTGATCAGGGCCTCGGCGAGGTGCGCCTGGGAGGTGAACCAGCGGAGCAGGAGGGTGCCGGCGACGACGCCGGCGATCGTGCCGGGGAGGAGGCGGGCGATGATCGGCCAGGCGAAGGCGCGGCGGTACTGGGCGATCGCGATCAGGTCGCCGACGATCAGGAGCGGCAGGAGGAGCGGGAGGGCGGCCTCGGCGCCGTAGGGGGTGTGGCGCATGGCCAGGACGGTGATCGGGACGATCATGAGGCCGGCGCCGGAGCCGAAGCCGCTCTTGGTGACGCCGATCAGGAAGATTGCGAGGCCGACGAGGGCCCACCAGGGGGACATGGGTGCGGGGGAGGGTACGCGGGCGCGGCGGGGAATGGGAGGGGGGGCGTTTGGCGAAGTCGAAGAGGGGTGAAACACGGAGGGCACGGGGGGCACGGAGCGGGGGGAGGTGGGGTGGTGGGTTCGTTTCGCAGTTTTGGGGTGAGGATGTTGCGCCGTGTGGCGCGGTGTGGCGCTTTGTGGCGCGGCGCTGGGGGGACTGCCATTTTGGCAAGTGGGTTCGTTTTGCAGTGCGCGCGTGCGCGGTCGAGGGGGAGGTGGGACAGGATGGCACGTGGGTTCGTTTCGCAGTGATGGTCGTGGCGGGGGGTGCCGTTTGGGGCGGGGCGGGAGGTCCGTACCGGGTACATCGGTAACAGAACAGACCGGGGACATGGGTAACACTTCGGCCGCGCCCTTGGCGGGCGCGGAAGGAGCGTGCGCCCGTGCCCTGGAAGGAGCGTTCTGTGCCCGACGAGCGGCTGCGGTTCGTGATCGCGTGCATCGAGGGGGACGACTCGATGGCGGCCCTGTGCCGGCGGTTCGGCGTCAGCCGCCGGGTCGGCTACAAGTGGCTGTCGCGGTACAAGGAGCTCGGCCCGCCGGGGCTCGCCGAGCGGAGCCGCGCGCCGCGGACGAGCCCCAGCAAGGTCGCGGAGAACGTCGAGCGGCGGATCCTGTCCATGCGGGCCGACCACCCGACGTGGGGCGCGCGCAAGCTGCTGGCCGCGCTCGCCCGCCGAGCCGCGGCCGCCGGGGAGGGCGTGGACTGGCCGGCCGCCAGCACGGTCAGCGACCTGCTCCGCCGCGCCGGGCTGGTCGTCCCGCGCCGGCGGCGGGACCGCTCCGCGTGGGCGCCGCCCGGCCCCGGCCCCGGCCCCGCGGGCGCCGCCGACGCGCCCGCCGCCGGGCCGAACCGCCTTTGGTGCGCGGACTTCAAGGGGTGGTTCGCCTGCGCGGACGGCGGCCGGTGCCAGCCGCTGACGGTGACCGACGCGTACAGCCGGTACCTGATCCGGTGCCAGCCGCTGCCGCGGACGACCGGGCGGGCCGCGCGGCCGGCGTTCGAGGCCGCGTTCCGCGAGTTCGGGCTGCCGGACGCGATCCGGACCGACAACGGCAGCCCGTTCGCCAGCGCCGGGCTGCTGGGCCTGAGCCAGCTGTCCGCGTGGTGGCTGTGCCTGGGGATCGCGCACGACCGGATCGATCCGGGCCGGCCGGACCAGAACGGGAGCCACGAGCGGATGCACCTGACGCTCAAGCGCGAGGCCGCCACCCCGCCGGCCGCGACGCTCCGCGCGCAGCGGGCGCGGCTCGACGCGTGGCGGCGCGAGTACAACGACGACCGGCCGCACGAGGGCCTGCCCCGGATGGCGACGCCGGCGTCCGTGTGCGGGCCGAGCCCGCGGCCGTACCCGGCGCGGGTGCCCGAGCCGCGGTACCCGCCGACCGACGAGCGGCGGTACGTGGACGAGACGGGCAAGTTCCGCTGGGGCGGCCGCAAGGTGTTCCTCAGCCACGCGCTCGACCGGCAGACGGTCGGCCTGCGCCCGCTGGCCGCCGGCGGGGCCGACGCGGCGCGGTACTGGGCCGTGCGGTTCGTGACGGTCGAGCTGGGCGTGTTCGACGCGGGCCGCGGGCGGCTGCTGACCCCGCGCGAGCGGCGGCACCTAACGACGTGACCGGCCCGGCGGCCCGCCCGCCGCCCGGCGCGTAACCGTCCCGCTGCGCTCCACGGTCACGCGCCGGACGCGGGGGAAGTGTTACCCATGTCGTCGGCCTGAAGTGTTACCCATGTCCCCGGCTTGACAGGGAAGACCCCTCACCCCCGCCCTCTCCCACGGCCGGTGGGCGGGGTGGCGAGGGGGTGTCCGTTGCCGGCCTTGGGAGAGGGAGATGGCTGTTCGCGCGCATGGCGGGCCTCCACCTACCGGGGTGGTGTTGCGCGCCGGAGACGCGCGCGGTGCGGCGCGGGGGGTGGGGGTGGGGGATTTGCTGGGGTTTTTGCGCGTTGGCGGGCGAACTTTCTGTAAGTGGCGGTTGCGCGGGGCGCGCGTCGGGGGCGCAACAGGGGCGTGAGGGTGTTTACGCGGGCGCGCCGCCGGGGTGTTGGCGCGGGTCAAGGCGGGCGGCGCACCGGGGTTCGTGAAACCGCAAGGGACGTGCCGTGCCGGGGGGGGCGGGGCGATGGCGTGCGGAGGTCGTGCCTGTCGTCGGTCGGTTTCGGGCGGCGTGCACCTTCACCCTGCCCTCTCCCGGACTACCGGGAGAGGGGGGAACGGTTCGCGGGGGTGGGTCAGTTGGCGGGGGGTTTGGGGTCGATGATGACGGCGTTCCATTGTTGGATGTCGAGGTAGCCGTAGGCGGGGGCGGTGGGGGGGGCGATGGGGAGTTGGCCGGTGACGCGGCCGGTGGGGGTGGCGTAGGTGGATTCGGCGAAGGATTTCAGGGGGGAGGTTACCGGTGTCTTGGGTGGGGTGCGGGGGGCGGCGGGGCCGAGGGTGCGGGAGAGGAAGGCGATCTTGCGGTTGGCGGGGATGCGGGCGAAGAACTCGGTGGGGCGGCCGGTGGCGGGGTCGCAGTTGAGGGTGAGCCAGACGTCGTTGACGCCGGCGGGGGAGGCGAAGATCGGGCGGGAGTCGTCGCGCCACTGGAGGGTGGCGGGGCGGGGGGCGGTGGTGGTCTGGTAAGTCCAGGCGTCGGTCTGGGTGAGGTTGGAGTTGGCGGGGTCGGGGAGGACGACGATCTCGCCGCCGGCTTGCTGGATGGCGAGGTGGACGCTCCACCACTTGCCGACGGCGGTTAGCAGGCCGGCGATCAGCAGGGCGGACCAGAGGAGGACCGGGCGCGGGCGGAGCAGGGCGAGGGCGAGGATCAGGACGCAGCAGACGGCGGCGATCAGGAGGACGCGGCGGCGGAACGACCAGGGCCAGCCGGCCTGCCAGTTGGCGACGGGGGCGTAGGCGGCCTCATGGTAGGGGGCGGGGGCGACGCCGACCGGGGCGTGGCGGAGGACGGCGTACTCGCCGACGCGGCGCCAGGGCCAATTGGGGAGCGGGGGGCGGGCGGTGCGGATCGCGACGGTGACGCCGCTGGCGAGGAGGCTCGGGATGTCGTCGGGGCGGAGGCGGGCGGCGGTGGCGTCGTCGAGGACGATCGCGTCGAGGAGCTCGTAGGCGCAGGGGTGGGACTTGAGCGGCTGGGCGGGGTCGAGGGGGATCGGGATGATTTGCGCGCTGTCACCCCCCTGCTCCCCCTGGTTCAGGAGTTGGCGGGCGAGGTTGGGGTCGAGGGGGAGGGTGTGGCCGACGAGGCGCTGGTGGTCGGCGAGGGGCTGGAGGTCGGGGCCGGTGGCGGACTCGGGGCGGAGCTCGATGACGAGCTTGGGACGCTTGGCGGCAACGGGGGAGGTGACGAGCCAGGGGACGGTGACGTCGAGGCGGCCCTGGCGGAGCTTGACGCTGGTGCGGCCGGCGCCGCGGGAGACGTCGTCGCGCGACGTGACGTTGTCGGCGGCGGCGGCGACCCAGTAGTCGCCGGGGTCGGGGAAGTCGCCGGTCAGGCGGACGGGGACGTAGTGGCCGGGGCGGACGTAGGGGCCGAGGGGGAGGGAGATCGAGAGGTCGGTGGGGGCGGCGAGGGCGGAAGGCGGAAGGAGGAGGGCGCAGAGGAGGGCGCAAAAGTTCGTGAGCAGTAGACGAGTCCGCATCGTTGGCGGATTGTAGCGGAACACTCGCGGGCGGGACGCCCGTGCCACCTCGAATGAAGACACGGGCGGGTAGTCCATGCTACGGGAAGAAACACGGGCGGGGCGCCCGTGATACGGGCAACCTAGCGGTGGGGCGGCGGCGGTCACTTCGCGAAGGTCAGTTTTCCGTCGGCGTAGGAGATGGTTTGGGCGCCGGCCTTGACGGTGTCGCCGTCGGGTTTGAAGCCGGGGAGGGGGCCCTTGGTCAGGGTCATGATGGTGAACGTGTTCTTGCCGGCCTGGAGGGTGGTGACGTTGGGCTTTTTGGACTTGCCGCCGGTGGTGGGGCCGGCGAGGACGAGGAGGGCGTCGGCGCCGGACGCGCCGGAGAAGTCGGCGGCGAACGCGCCGGCGGAGGTGGAGAACGTGCCGCCGGTGGCGGTCGCGGCGAAGTGGGTGACCGCGCCGGTGACCTTGACGGGGAACGCGTCGCGCTTGCTGTGGGCGAGGACGATGATCTCGCCGCCGGGCGTGGTGCCGTTGCCCTTGGCGTTCTTAAGCAGGGCGGTGACGACGACGTCGTTCTCGTCCTGCCAGCGGTTGCGGAACATGACGAACGACCACTGTTTGTCGTGGGCGGCCTTGGGGAGGACGGCGGCGGGGTTCTGCTCGTCGAGGCCGAGCGGCCAGTTGACGAAGGCCTGGACGGCGCGGTGGGGGTAAGGGCTGGTGGTGTCGAACGGGGCGCCGGCCTTGTCGTCGCCGGCGCGGAACGTGTGGTTGTAGAGCCAGAGGAGGGCGGGCTTTTGGGCGTCGGTGACGGCGCCGAACCCCTGGGCGAACGTGCCGGAGCCGGACATGCCGTTGCGGGCCCAGACGTTATGTGGGTAGCCGCCGCGGGTCGGGAACAGGGGCTTCTTGCCCACGTCGACCGGGGTCGGGACGGTGAGCATGACCCACTTCATGGTCAGCCAGGCGGCGTTGTCGCGCGCGGCGGGGAGGAAGTCCTTGCCGCCGGCGACGCGCCAGGCGCGCAGGGCGGTGACGAACGCGGTGTCGGAGGCGATCGTGCCGGGGCCGTCGCCCTCGGGGAAGAAGCCGCGGTCGCCGAACCCGACGGTGACGTGGCGGACGAAGCAATCGGCGTTGCCCTTGAGGAGCTTGTCGAGCTTCGCGGCGGAGTCGGCGGCGCCGGGGTCGCCCTTGATGGCGAGCAGGGCGAGCGCCGCGCCGCCGATCTGCGGGCCCCAGTGGTTCGAGCCGGGGCCGTGGCGCTTGCCGAGCGCGAGGGACTCGAGGGACATGTGGGGGCCCTCGTCGTAGTCGGCGAACGCGCGGGCGACTTTCTCGCGGAAGGCGGGGTCCCAGCCGTCGTAGCAGAGGTCGTAGCCGAGCGCGTAGGCGCCGAGCGCGGGGCCGGCGCGGAGCGCGCCGCCGGGGGTTCGCCAGGCGTAGCGGTCGTCGCGGTCGCGGACGCCGTCGAGCGCCTTTTCGACGGCTTGGCGGCCGAGGTCGGCGTACTTCTGCTCGCCGGTGAGCTGGTAGAGCAGGCCGTAGCCGGCGGCGTGGCCGATCGTGTAGGCGCCGACGGGCATCTCGGCGTTCTTGCCGGCGTTCTTGAGGGACGGGTCGTCGCCGGGCTTGGAGGCGGCGGCGTCGTCTTCGGCGGCGGGGCGGTTGCCGGCGGAGGCCTTGGCGGAGGCATTGAAGATCTTCGGAAACGTGTCGCCGTTGCCGCCGTCGAGGAGCTGGCGGAGGCGCTTGAGGATGGCCTGGCCCTCGGGGGTCTGGGCGCGCTGGCGGAGGGCGGGGAGGTCCGTTTTGCGGAAGAGCAGGCGCGGGTGCTCGCCGGGGGCGGGCGGGGTGAAGGCGGGGACGTCGGTGGGGAGCGGGGCGCCGGCGGCGGGGCCGGTGTCGGCGGCCGGGACGGCGGGGGCGAGCAGCGCGAGAGCGGTGACGAGGATCAGCGGCGTGCGCATCGTGTGGGCCTCCGGGGTTGGATACCGCGGAGGGCGGGCCGGCGCTGAGGGGCGGTGGGGGTTTCTCGACGGGGGCGGGCGCGGGCGGCCCCGCGGTTACTGGTGGCGGCGGGTGCGCCGCCGCGCGGCGAGCGGGGCCAGGGCCAGCAGGGCGAGGGCGGAGGGTTCGGGGACGCCGGCCTCGCGGTTGGCGAACGCGTAGAGGTGGAGGGTGTCGTTGGTGTCGTGGGGGTCGAATGTGAACGTCTCGGACGTGCCGGTGGCGGTGTAGAGGTCGGACAGGGCGGTGCCGTTGTCGCCGCCGGCGAAGTTGGCGTCGAACACGACCGAGCCGCGCGGGCGGCGGCGCGCGATAAAAAGGCCACCCCCGGCCGTTGCGGGCCGGGGGTGGTTGGACTTGTGAGATGGGGACGACAGGGCGATTCGTGACCCTGACGGTTCGGGGCGTTGCCGGCGCCGTGGGCGGCTTGCGCCGCGGTCGGGCGGGGGGGCTAGTCCCGAACGAGCCTCATGAACGGTCGCGTTACCCTCGCAGCAAGGATAACGCGGCCTGAGGGGCCGAGTTGGCCTGCGAGAGGACGGTGGACGCCGCCTGGGACAGGATCTGCGACCGGGTGAGGTTCGCGGTCTCCTGGGCGAAGTCGGTGTCGCGGATCGCGCTCTCGGCGGCGCTGGCGTTCTCGTAGGCGACGCCGAGCGAGTTGATCGTGCTGCCGATCTGGAACTTCTGGAACGCGCCGAGGCGGCCGCGGAGGGTGGCGACCTGCTTGATCGACTTGTCGAGCACCTTCTGGGCGGCGACGAGGTTGTCGCCGGTCAGGGAGTTGGCGCCGCCGGAGCCGAGCGAGCTGAGGAAGCCGTTGGTCAGGTCGCCGAGCGAGCCGGTCGAGACCGACCCGATGCCGATCGACGCCTTGTCGCCCTCGGTGACCTTGGAGCCGAGCGCGAACGTCGCGCCGCCGCCGGTGATGCCGAACGTGGTCGTGCCGGGCAGGTTGAACGACGAGTCGAGGTCGAAGTCGACGTCGAGGTTCGAGTTGCGGAACGACACGTGGCGGCCCTCGGTCTGGGCCTGGGCGCCGTTGACGGTGACGTTGGCGTCGGTGCCGGTGTCCTTCGGGGTGGCGATCGCGAACGTGCCGGCGACGGCCTGGACGGAGACGAACTGGGCGGAGCCGAAGTCGGTGCTCTCGAAGCGGATGGCGGTGCCGGAGACGGTCGCGCTGACGCCGGTCGCGGCCTTGACGGCGTTGACGGCGGTGACGACCGAGCTGACGGTGGTGCCGGAGGCGAACGAGAGCTGCTCGGCGCCGGCGTTGCCGGCGACCTCGATCGTGACCGTGGCGCCGGTCACGGTGCCGCCGGTGTAGCCGACCTTGGCGGTCGTGGCGGACGCGACGACCTGGACGACGACGCTGGCGGTCGCGCCGTCGGCGAGGCGGGCGGCGTTGACCTTGAGGTTGTCGATCGCGGTCGACGTGACGGCGGACGTCGTGTAGTCGAGCGACCCGTTCAGCAGCTTCTTGCCCTGGAACGACGTGGACGCCGAGATGCGGTTGATCGTGCCGAGGATCGAGTCGACCTGGAGCTGGTTCGCGGACTTTTCCTCGGCGCTCAGGCCGCCGGAGTTGGCGGTCTGGCCGACGAGGGACTGGAGCTCGTTCAGCAGCGAGCTGACCTCGTTCAAGCCACCCTCGGCGGTGCCGATGATGTTGGACGCGCGCTCGGCGTTGTCGATCGCGGTGCTGATGCCGGTCTTCTCGGCGCGGAGGTTCTCGCTGGCGATGAGGCCGGCGGGGTTGTCCTTGCCGCTGTTGATCTTCAGACCGGTGCTGAGCCGTTCGAGGCTCGTGTTCAGCGTCTCATTGTTCTTGCGGTAGACCCGCTGAGCAATGAGCGAGCTGACGTTGGTGTTAATTCTGCTCATGACGAATGTCTCTCCGTGACGGTGCGTGGCCGGCGGGCACAGTGCCGCCCGGTCCGTTGGTGTTGTCGCGCTGGACGCGCGCCGTGCGGGTCTGCGGCCCGCGGCGTGCGTCGCGCCTCTCAATCCCTTGAAAGGCCTCGGCGGGAGACGAGCGCGTTTCGTCGCGCGTTCCCGTTTCGCCGGTGAAGTCAGGGACTCAAGACTCCCCGGCAGCAGCCCGTTGTGGGCGTCCGCGGCGGTCTGCTTGCCGCCGCGGGGCGCGCCCCTGGTTCATCAGGACACGACCTCCTTTCTCACAAGTCCGCGCACGCGGCCGCGCCGTTTCCGGCCCGGGGGCGCGTGCGTTCAGTCCGCATGGGTATCGACGCGCGTTTGGGGGGGGCTTTAGATGCGCCTGGGGCGCAGATCCGGCGGGGGGAAGGTTTGCCCGTCTTGCCAATTGACGGGATGGTGCGGGTCCGGCGGGGGACCGCGCAGGTCGCGGCACTCTTATGGGACGCGGGGCGGGAAGCGGGCGGGGGGGCGGGCGCCGAGAATCTTTTTCCAGACCGCGCGGCGGGGCGCGGAAGGGGCTGGCGGGCGGGTTATCGGGCGGGCGCGTGCGCGTGGCGAAGCCGGGGCATGGCTTGCCCAAAGTCGCGCGCGGGGGGTTCCGGGCTCAACGTGGGAGCCCGGACGCTCCCGGCGGGGCGGGACGCGGCTCGGCGGGGGTGCCGCGTCCCGGTCGGATTGAGGGGTTGAGGGTGGTTGGGGGTTTAGCCTTGGAGGAGGGAGAGGACGCTTTGGGGGGTGGAGTTGGCGTTGGAGAGGACGGACGTGCCGGCCTGGGTCAGGATCTGGGCGCGGGTCAGGGCGGCGGTCTCCTTGGCGAAGTCGGCGTCGCGGATCGAGGATTCGGACGCGGTGACGTTCTCCATCGCGATCGACAGGGAGTTGATGTTGGTCTGGAGCGTGTTCCGCTCGAACGCGCCGAGGCGGCCGCGCTGGACGGCGACCTGGCGGATCGCCCGCTCGATGATCAGGCTGGCCTGGCGGGTGTTGCCGGCGACGAGGGACGCGTTGCCGCCGGTGACGACGTCGTTGAGGAAGCCGACGGTGTCGTCGCCGAGCTTGGAGGCGGCGACCGACTGGATGGCGACGTTGACCTGCTGGTTGGAGACGACCTGCGCGCCGAGCTGGAACAGCGCGCCGCCGCCGGTGATGGCGAACGACGTCTGCCCCTGGCCGAACGTCTCGTCGAGGGTGAGCTCGACGTCGAGGCCGGTGGTGTTGAGCTTGACGTTCAGGCCGTCGCCGACGGTCAGGGCGCCGTTGATGGTGGCGACGGCGTCGACGCCGGTGCCGCGCTGCTTGGCGTTGCCGGCGGTGTCGGTGGTGGAGAACGTGCCGCTGCCGGGCTGGGCGGTGACGGAGACGAACTGCTTGCTGCCGTAGCCGTCGGAGCGGAAGACGACGCCGGACGCGGCGTTTCCGGGGTTGATCAGCTCGGCGGTGACGCCGGTCGCGTCGGTGATGCGGTTGACGGCGTAGGCGACGGCGGACGCGGTGGTGCCGGAGACGAACGTCAGGGTCTCGACGCCGTTGTTCCCGGTGACCTCGAGGGTGACGCTGCTGGCGATCGCGCTGTTGCGGAACTCGAGCTCGGCGGTCCTGGCGGACGTGATCACGTTGATCTGGACGGGGATGTTGGGGTTGGTGCCGAAGTTGGCCTGCTGGATGTGCAGGGACTTGACCGCGCCCGAGTCGACGCCGGACGTGATGTAGTCGAGGCTGCCGTCGATCAGGTGGAGGCCGGCGAACGTGGTGGTGTTCGAGATCCGGGTGATCGACTCGACGGCGGAGTCGACCTGGAGCTGGTTGGCCTTGATCTCCTCGGGGGAGAGGGCGCCGCTGTTGGCGGCCTCGACGACCAGGTCCTTGACGTTGAGCAGGAGGGAGGCGACCTCCTGGAGGGATCCCTCGGCGGTGGCGATGACGTTGGAGGCGCGGGAGCTGTTGTCGATCGCCTGGGCGATGCCGGAGATCTCGGAGCGGAGCGACTCGCTGGCGATCAGGCCGGCGGGGTCGTCCGCGCCGCGGTTGATCCGCAGGCCGCTGGACAGGCGCTGGAGCGTCTCGTTCATGGTCTTCTGACTCTTGGACAGCCCGCGCTGGGCGGTCAGAGACGCGACGTTGGTGTTAATGCGGGCCATAGCAATCCTCCATGATTGTTCATGGCAACCCGGGGCCCGTTACGGACTGGGCTTGGCCCCGGGGTTGGGGCCGGGCTCCGTCCCTGGAGCCCTGAGGCGGCGACTCTAGTTGTTTCTCCTACGATCCGGTTACACGTTGCGGGCCGAAACGAACGGCGGGTCAGGCCTTCGGCCGCGCGACTTGTCGTTCGCACGCGGGTGACCGGGGTCGCGGGGAGAACCGTGGTGGTGGTGGTGGTTTGCGGGGTTTATTTCTTGGCGTCGGGGCCTTTCGGGCCGCCGCCGCCAGGTGGGTTCGGGTTGGCCGCCGACGGGTTCGCCGGCTTGACCTTGCCGAGGCCGGAGAGGTCCTCCGGCTTGACCTGGGCGGCCTCGCGGTTCTCGCGCCGGATGGCGTCGTAGACTTCCTTCCGGTGGACGCTGATGTGCTTGGGGGCGGAGACACCGAGTCTCACCTTGTCCCCGCGGATATCGACGACGGTGATTTCGATGTCGTCGCCGATAATGATCGTCTCGTCCTTCTGACGGGACAGTACCAACATTGTTGGCTCCTTCCTGGGCAAAGGGGCCTGATTCCATTCAGACCCGTGGGGTCACGCGGCTTCCGTGCCACGCGGCGCTGACGGGCTGAGCCTGTTAAGGCCCGATTATAGCCCGGCGCGCGAACCCCGCTGCGCAAGATGTTGTGGTTGTGGTCGTTCCGACTCTGAATACTGGGGGACGTAGGGGTTATGAGGGTTTTGCGGGCCCGTGGGGCGGTCGTCGAACCTGTCGTTCAGTAAGCGAGGGCACCTTCGGTGCTCCGGCTCACTGTCGGCGGTCGGGTTCGAGGCCGTTGCGCGGGCGCGGCGCGTTTCCTCAAGCGGACTTCGCCAGGGGGAGTTGCGCCTGGAGGCGCATCAGGGGCTGGCGGGTGTTCCACTTCTTGTCGGTCAGGACCACCTGGTGGGCGACGCGGTTCTGGGCGTTGACCACGATCGGGCCGAGCAGGTTGCCGGTCAGCCACTCGTCGACCTTGTTGCAGATCACGAAGACCTGGGCGAAGGCGGGGTCGTCGAGGCGGAGCTCGGACTGGGTCTCCTCCTTGATCGGGACCTCGTAGTCCTTGTGGAAGATGCTCGGGTCGGTGACGACGAACGCGAGGTTCGGCTCGTCGACGCACTGGAGCCAGAAGAAGTAGTTCTCCTCCCCGGTCTGGATCAGCGCGTAGCGGGTGTGGTCCGGGAAGCCGAGCAGCCCCTTGGGGAAGCTGATGACGCGGTCGTCGTCGACGTTGATGGTCCCGAACCGCGTGGTGACGATCTCCATGCGAACTCCATTTCTCTCGCCGCCCTGGTCACCCGCGCGGGTGTGTGGTTGGCGCGGGCGGGCGGCAAAACCTTGCGGCGCCGTCCGGGGCTCGGCCCCGGATTGGCGGGCGCGGGACACGCGTCCCGTGCGCGGCGGTCGATGACCGCCGCCGCAATCCTTCCAAGACGACCGCGGTTGCCCGTGTGGCAGGCGTGCGCGGTCACGACTCTGATGCTGCTACCGGGGCTCCGCCCGGCCGCGTCGGCGGCGGGGTTCGCCGCCGGCGACGCTGGTGGTGTCCGAGGCCGCGCGCGTCCTGCGAAAGTCGCGGCTCTCGTCGGCCCGCGCGGGTGTTGCGCCTGTCGGCAGCTTTTTCCGCGCGTCCGGGGTGTTCATCGCGTTTTCTAGCGTCGCAATGAGCATCCGGGTATTAATGAGCAAGTGGTGTGCCACGGTGTTTTTTCCGGTTAGCCGAGGAAGTCGATCAGCGACAGGTTCATCACCTTGGACGCGGTCTGCAGGCTGGCCTGCAGCGCGGTTTGAAGCGTCTGGAAGCGGGTGATCGCCTCGGTGAAGTCGACCTCCTTCAGGTCGGCGAGGAGCTTTTTCGTGCTGATGTTCTCGTCCTCGAGGCGGTTCTGGCGGGCGTCGAGTTCCTGCACCCTCGCGCCGGTTTCGCCTCGGACGCGCACGATTCGGTCGTAATCGCCCTTGAGTCCCCCGGCGGCGGCGGTGATCCCGGCCTGGTCGCTTTTTTCCAGCGCGACGCGCAGCTTCTGCAGGTTGCCGAACACGCCGGCGACCTCGATGCCGTTGGTGTCCCGGCCGGTGATCGCGCCGGCGCCTTCCGGGCGGTCGAGGCCGAGGTCGGCGGCGGCGGTCGAGAAGTTGACCGAGATCGCGGAGAGCTCGCCGGCGCCGCCGGTCGCGTCGGTCAGGACGATGCCGTTGCCGGTGGCCGCGAGCGCCGCGGTGACGCCGCCGCCGCCGTCGGCGGTGTTGATCGCGCCCAGGACGTCCTGGATCGTGGCGGCGCCGGCGAGGTCGACGTCGAACGTGGTGCCGTCCTTGCGGCGGATCCGCAGGTCGGCGGCCGAGCCGGGCGCCATGCCGACGCCGCGGCCGTCGTTCAAGTCGGCGAGCGGCGTGGCCGGGGCGAAGCTGCGGAGGCCGAGGTCCGCGGCGGTCGTGCCGCCGTTCTCGGCGATCGTCATCTGCACGCCCTGGGTCGGGTTGACCAGGTCGATGCCGTCGGCGGTCGGGTTGATGCGGGCGAGGACGCCGGTCTGGGCGCCGTTGACGGCGTTCAGCAGGTCCTCGACGGTGACGGCGGCGGACAGGTTGATGTTCGCGACCGTCTGGCCGTTGGTCAGGATCATGCCGGACAAGTCGATTCCCGCGCCGCCGCGGAGGTCGGCGAGGCGGGTGAGGTTGGTCACCTTGGGGCCGACGTTGGCGCCGTCGACGTTGACGCCGGCGCCCTGCGGGGTGGTCTGGAGGAGGCCGAGGTCGGCGGCGGTCGTGCCGCCGCCGAGGTCGGAGACGGTGATGTCGTCGGCGGCGGAGGCGGAGAGGAGCAGGCTGTTGCCGTCGGGGGCGAGGCTGGCGGTGATCCCGCCGACGGCGGCGGCGTTGATCGTGTTCTGGACGTCGGCGAGCGTGTCGGCGGCGGAGAGGTCGACGAGCTTGGTGGTCGTGCCGTCGCCGATCTGGATCGTGCCGAGGCGGACGCCGTCGCCGGTCGCGCCCTTGAGGTCGGCGATGCGGGTGGCGGCGGTCAGGGCGGGGGCGACGTCGGTGCGGCCCTGCATGCGGCTGGACGTCGCGCCGAACACGTCGGCGCCGTCGACCATGAACGGCAGGCGGGTGTTCTCGTCGTACGAGTTCTTCAGCAGGTTCGAGTCGCCGACGAACTTGACGCCGCCGACGGCCTCGACGAACGGCGGGTCGGTCGAGCGGTCGCCGGCGAACAGGAAGACGCCCTCGAACTGCTTGTTGCCGAGGCTGAGCACCTGGCTCTCGATCGACTTGATGATCGCGGCGGCGCTCTTGCGCTCGTCGGGGGTGATGTCGGAGCCGACGTTGGCGGACGCGATCTCCTGGGCCTGGAGGAGCAGGGCGTTGAGGTCGCCGAGCGTCGAGTCGACCTCGCCGAGCTGGGACTGGGCGTGCTGGATGTTGTCGGCGTAAGCCTGTCGCTGCTCGAGCAGCTTCTGGAGCTGCTGGCTGATCGCGGCGGCGCCCGGGTCGTCGCTGGGGGCGTTGATCCGGTTGCCGGTCGTGAGCTGGTTCTGGACCTCCAGCAGCTGCTGCTGGGTCTTGGTGATCGTCGATCCGGCGAGGTTGCTCCGCAGCGTGTTCGAGACGCGGGCGAGTTGGAGCGGAAGGATCGCCATGGGGAGGGTTCAGGGTTCGGGGTTCAGGAAGCTGTTCTGCTTACTCATTTGAGCGACAGGAGGACGCCCATCATTTCGTCGACGGCGGCGATCACGCGGCTGGCGGCCTGAAAGGCGCGCTGTTGGCGCATCAGGTTGATGGCTTCCTCGTCGAGGCTGACGCCGGAGAGGGCCTCGCGCTGGGCCTCGAGAGTCTCCTTGACGGTGCGGCTGGCCTCGGCGTTGGTTTTGGCGGCGGCGGCGCTGACGGCGACGCCGTTGACCATGGCCTGGTAGTTCTCCTTCAAACTGACGCCGTTCAGCGGCGCGAGCTTGGCGGACTCGAGGCCGGCGATGGCGAGGGCGGTCTGGTTGTCCCCCTTGTTGCCGTTCTTCGCGGCGGCGAGGAGGGCGGGCTGGTCTTTCAAGGTCTGATTGACGGCGATGTCGCGGGCGTCGGAGCCCTTGAAGAAGTTGTTTACGCCCAGGGCCGCGAGGACGCCGCTGGAGTCCTGGCTGAACGACAGCTCGACGTCCTGCGTGTCGGACGTGACGGTCAGGCGGCCGGCGTTGACGGCGGCGGAGACGCCGTTGACGGCGTTGATCGACGCGGCCAGCGAGTCGAGCGTGGTGTCGTTGCCGTTCAGGCCGTCGAGGTCGACCTGCACGAGCGTGCTGGTTTCCAGGCCCGAGCCCTTCTGCCGGACGTGCAGGACGAACGAGCCGTTCTTGGGCGTGAACTTCAGGCCGGCGTCCGGGTCGGTCAGGGCGGCGGCGGGGTCGTCGACGGTGAACGACGCCGACGCGGTGCGGAAGCCTTCGAGCCCCTGGCCGGACGCGTGGATCTTGTTCAGCTCGAAGATCAGGTTGTTCGCGAGCTTGTCGGTCTTGTCGACCGTGTCCTGGATCTGCTTCTTCACGTTGACCAGCGCGCCGATCTGGCCGCTGGTGACTTGCATCGTGCCGTTGTTGTGCTTGAAGACGACGGAGGTGGTCAGGCGGTCCTGGGCGTCGGTGGTGGTCTTCAGGCCGACGCCGAGGTTCTGCGTGCCGATCACCAGCGGCTCGGAGCCGACGTAGACGTTGACGACGCCCTTGTCCTCGGTCGTGTTGATGTCGATCAGGTCGGAGAGCTGCTTCAGCAGCGCGTCGCGGCGGTCGCGGAGGCCGTTCGCGCCGCCCTTGGCGTCGCTGGCGCCGCCCTCGGCGTAGATGATCTGCTGGTTCAAATCGGCGATCTGGGTGCCGAGGCCGTCGGCGTCCTTCGCGAGGGCGGTCAGGCGGTCGTCGACGTCCTTCTGGAGGTTGGTGAGCTGGCCGCGGAGGTTGCGGAAGTCGTTGGCGACGGACTCGCCGTTCTGGAGGACGACCTGGCGGAGGCCGATGTCCTGCGGCTTGTTCGCGAGGTTGCTCCAGCCGTTGAAGAACTTGGAGAGCTGGGTGGAGAGGTCCTCGTCGGAGAGCTCGTTGAAGACCGACTCGACGCGGCCGAGCCACTGCTGGATCGTGTCGGCGGACTGGTTGTCGGAGGTCGAGCCGCGGATGCGGGCGTTGAGCGCCTCGTCGACCTGGCGCTGGATGCCGGTCAGGTCGACGCCGGTGCCGACGAACATGCCGGGCTGGATCTTCTGGTCGAACGACGGGGCGGTCTTGGCGACCTGGCGGGCGTAGTCGGCGTTGCCGGCGTTGGCGATGTTGTTGCCGGTGACCTGCAGCGCCGCCTGTTGGACGGCGAGGGCCGATTTGCCGGTGTTGAGTGCGCCGATCAGCGACATGGGGGGTTCAAAGTTCGGGGTTCAGGGTTCAGGAGCGGAGGTCGGATCAACCGACGGCTTCCATGACGCCGATGCGGGAGGAGACCTTGGGGATGCCTTGTTTTGTGTAAACGCCGGCCTTTTCGACCGCGCCCGCGACGAGGCGGACGACGGTGTTCAGGTGGCCGAGGACGGCGGACGCGACGCGACCGGCGACGTGCGTGCGCGTCTGTACCTGTTGGATTAATGCCTTCAGGTCGTCGCGCAGCTGGTTCAGCTTCGCGGCGTGCGGGGGGTACATGGCGGCGATGTCGGACAGGGTCGGCGGGTTCTGCATGCGGTGGGCGCGGCCGATCATGATCGCGGCGGTGCGGCGCTTGACCTCGATCCCGGCGATCCGCATCCGCGCGCCTTCTTGGAGGCGCATGGCGTCGTCCATGGCCTTGAGGTCCATCGTCTTCATCGCGGCCTGGTGCCGCTCGACGTGGCCGAGCAGTTTCTGGTGCTCGTCGACGAGCTGCTGGAGCAGGGCTTCAAGCTCTAAGACTTGGCGCGACATGGGGCCTCACGGGTTGGGGGTTGGCGGGGGTCGGCGTCGGCGGCGACTGCGGCGCGGGCGCGCCGCGGGCCTGGAGCTTGCGGGCGATCTGGCGGACGAGGCCGGAGTCGGCCGAGCGGGACATGCGGTCGGCGAGGTGCTGGTCGAGCATCGGGGTGAACGCCTGCCCGCCGCGGCCGCCGGAGAACATCTCGTTCTTGAACGGGCTGTCCCGCATCTGCTTGAGCATCGTGCCGTAGAACGTCTGGCTGACCCACTTGCGCGCCTGCTCCTGGACGCGGTCGTCCTCGGACTTGGGCGGGCGGGGGTTGCCGAGGCGAAAGCCGGCTTCGCCGAGCGGCAGGAGGGGTGGCGTGGGCGGGTTGAGGGGCTCGAGCGGCTTGACGGGGCCCTTGACGCCCGGCGTCATGTTGAGCAGCGTGAGCGGGCGGAGGCGGGGGGCGGCGGCGGGGTGGTCGGCGGCGGAATCGTCTTCGCCGCTTTGAGCGGATCGGAGCTGGCCGAGGAAGTCGCCGGCGGCCAGCGGCTTGAGCGGCGCGGACTCCGCCTTGGGGCGGTTCAGCGGGTCGGGCTGGGCGATGGCGGGGGTGATGTGCATGGCGTCTCCGACGCGTGTTCGTCCCGGGCGTCCTGCCCGGGCTGGTGCTGGGTTGCTCCCGTGCGGGAGGCGCGATCGGCTGCTACTCGAGGATCAGTTTCGCGTGCAGCTTTCCGGTCTTGTGCAGTTCCTTAATAATCGTGATGCGGTCTTCGGACGCGACTTTGAGCTGGTCGAAGACGGCGACGAGGTCGTTCAGGCGCGCCCCGCCGGTGCCGGTCGTGTCGAGCGCGATCGCGGTCTTCTCGCCGATCACCGGGCGCTGCGGGGTCGGCTGGGGGGCGGGGGTGACGGTCTGGATGGTCAGGCCCTTGTGGCTGATCACGACCGGGCTGATCTCGACGTCGCCGGTCATCACGATCGTGCCGGTGCGCTGGTTGACCTGGACGCGGGCCTCGGTCGGCACCATCTTCAGGGGCAGCCGCTGGACGCGGCTGATGAAGCTGTCGGGGCGGGCGCGCTCGATCTCCGGGATCGTGACGACGACGTTCTTCGGGTCGACGGCGACGGCGAGCGTCTCGCCCTGGGCGCCCTCGGCGTCGTTGATGATCGTCGCGATCATGTTCGCGGTGGTCCAGCTGGCGCTGGGGGCCTCGAGGATCAGCGTGATCCGCCCGCCCTTGTCGATGTACTTGGCGGGGAGGTCGGCCTCCATCACGCAGCCGTTCTTGACGACGCCGACGGTCGGGGTGGTGACGTCCTCGATCTCGATCGCGCCCTGGGCGAGGGCGTAGACGCCGCTGCCGGGGATCGGGCCCTGCATCGGGGTGACGAACAGGCGGCCGCCCTTGAGGCTGCCGGCGGCGCCGAGGCTGGTCACGTAGCAGTCGATCTGCTCGCCGTCGCGGACGCCGTCGGGCGGGAGGGTGGCGGTGATGGACACGAGCGCGACGTTAGATGCGTTGGCGAGCTCGCGGACGGTGGCGGGGTCGGCGTACTTCGAGAGCATCGCCGCCAGCGGCTTGATGGCGGGCATGAAGTCGCCGCCGTCGCCGGTGCCCTTGAGGCCGTAGACGAGGCCGAGGCCGGTCAGGACGTTCGACCGCTGGCCGGACAGGCGGGTGATGTCGGCGATCTTCACGGCGGACGCGGACTGGGCGGCCGCGAGCAGCGTGAACAGGATGACGGTCGTGGCGCGGGTCATGCGACTTCTCCTGCCCACGGCCGGTGGCCCACCGTCCATTGCGAAGGGTAAAGTCGCCCGCAATGGACGGCGGCCCACGGGCCGCGGACGGAGGTTTTATCGGTCAGAAGGGGTTGATGAAGTCCAATAATTTGTGGATCACGCCGCTCTTGGTCGTGTTGCGGACCTGGCCCTTGTTGATCTTGGTGAACTCGAGGTCGTAGAGCTGGGTGGACAGCACCGTGTTGTCCGGGGTGATGTCCTCGACGCGGCAGATGCCGCTGCAGAGCAGGGTCTGCTCCTCCTCGTCGGTCTTGATCTTCTTGCGGGCCTGGACGACCAGGGTGCCGTTAGGCTTGACGTCGAGCACCTCGGCGGTGATCCGGGCGATGACCGAGTCGCTGCGGTCGACGGTCGCCTCGCCCTTGAACGCGCGGTTCGCGTTGGCGGTCACGCGCGGGGCGGCGCCGGTGATCGCCTGCTCGAGCTCGAGGTTCTTCACGTTCAGCTTGACGAAGCTGTCGACGCCGGCGTCGATGTCGGACTCGCGCTTGAGGTCGGCGGTGCCCTGCGAGCTGGTCTCGCTCTCCTCGCGGATGATGATCGTGACCAGGTCGTGCTTCTTGATGGTCTTGGGCTGGGGCTCGGGGACGGCGAAGACGCTCATCGACTTGAGGTCGGCGCGGGCGGGGTCGGGGGCGGCGTTCATCGACGCGCGCAGGAGGGAGCCGCCGTGGTGGCCGATCGTCGTGGCGGGGGTCGCGGCGCCGGTTGGCATACCGACGGGCGCGCCCGGGCGCTCGCGCGTCGGCGAGCCGGCCTGCACCTGCGGCGTGGGCGGCGGGGCGTTCTGGGCGAAGGCGATGGACGACGAAAGTAGGGCTACGGGCAGCGAAAGGCGGCGGAACATGCGGGTTTCCTGAGCACGAATGGGAAATCCTAGGGTGGGAGTCCGACGCCGCCAGTCCGTGCCCGACGCCTCCGGCGTCGGGCGGGTGGATAGGGGTGACCCTCGTCGGACGGGCGGTGCACTCGGCGCGACGTCGTGACAGCGAGGGCGCTTCAGCGGCTGGGTCTTCCATTCCGTGGGTGTGCTTCGGCACACTCCGAGGGAATTACTCGTTGATCTGGAGCGTGGCGATGTCGGCCTTGTCGGGGCCGCGGCCGGGGAGCTTGGCGGATTGCGGGCCGGTGACGACGACGTCGAACACGTTCCCGGTCACCTCGTTCTTCACGCGGATCGTCTGGCCGATCGTGCCCTGCTCGGTGGCGCGGGCGACGGACTTGGCCTGGATGGCGCCCTGCGTGAGCGTCACGCTGACGAGTTGGCCGCTCTTGACCAGCAGCGTCGGCTCGATCAGGCGGGCGGTCAGGATCGTGCCGCTCTTCAGGTCGCGGCCGGCCATCTGGCCGACGACCTGCTCGCGGGTGACCAGCGGGTCTTCGGACAGCCGGTCGACCAGGGCCCGGCGGTCGACGAGGTCGTCCTCGCGGATCACCTGGCGGTAGCCGAGCGGCTTGTTGACGACCAGTTGGCTTTGCCAGGCCTTGACCGTACCGGTGACCGACGCCTTCTGCTTTTGCCCGTCGGCGACGACCGAGATGTCCCACGTGACCTCGCCGAGGTTCTTGTTCCGCGGCGTGCCGACGTGGAACGCGAAGTGCGGCTCGGTCAGGCGCAGCAGCTTGTCGTCGGCCGGGTTGAAGTGGAACTGGAGCTGCTCCGGGGCGACGCCGAGGCGCTCGGCGGCTTCGGCGGTCAGGTGGTCCTTGAGCGTCTTGAAGGGCTTGGGGTCGTCCTTCTTCGCGGCAACGGCGGTGGCGGTGGCGGCGGTGGGCGTCGCGCTCTCCTGCGGGTCGCGGCCGAACGCGGTGGGGGGCTGGGAGGCGCTGGCGAGGCCGGCGGCGGGGCGGGTGACGGGGGCGACGGTGATCAGCGCGGGCTTGGTGGTCGCGGCCTCCTTGCTCGCGACCCACTCCTCCAGCGCGGTCCGCTCGTCGAACTTCACGTCCGTCCGGGCGACGGTGCAGGTCGTCGCGCCGGCGAACCGGAGGACCGCGAGGTTGACGCCCGCGTCGTGCAGCGTGTCGCGGAGCTCGCGGACGGTGACGGTGCGGTACGGGTTCTGCCGCGACAGGCGGAACAGGACGAGGTCGGCGATCGGCTCGAAGGCGCCCTTGTCGGCGTCGGCCCAGCGGGCGACCTGTTTCAGCTTTACTTCTTCGCCGATCAGCGTGACCTCGCTCTTGAGCTCCAGCGTCGCGCCGGTGTAGAAGCGCTGGCCGCCGGGCACCCATTTTTCGTCGCCGCCGAGCTCGACGGGGAGCTGGGCGAGCTGGCGGGGGCCGGCCGGCTCCTGCCCGCGGACGAACGTGCCGAACGCAACCTGGAGCGCCCAGGCGAGGATGGTCATTCCGACCATCAGTCGCTTGGTTTTGCGGATGTGGGTGGGGTACATGGTGGCGACCTCCGTGTCGCTGGGTCGAGGGATGAAGGCGGAAGGTTGGGGGTGAAACGGATCACGGCCAGCGGAGTTGCCCGTATCACGGGCGCCCCGGCTGTGTTCGCGGCGGAAACACGGGCGGGGCGCCCGCTGATACGGGCCGTCCGGCGACCGGCGCCTACGTGCTACCCGTCATGGTTACATGCGCCTGAGGTTACCGATGGTCTGCAGCGCCTGGTCGGCGGTCTGGATCGATTGGCTGTTCAGCTCGAAGGCGCGCTGGGTCTTGATCAGGGAGACCAGCTCTTTGACCGGGTCGACGTTCGACGATTCGAGGAACCCTTGGAGCACCTGGCCGGCGCCGTTGTCGCCGGGGCGGGACTCCAGCGGGTTGCCGCTGGACTCGGTCTGCGTGTAGATGCTGCCGCCGAGCATGTTCAGGCCCTGCGGGTTGACGAACTGGAACACCTGGAGCTGGCCGACGTTCACCTTGCGGTTCGACCCGGCCTGCACGACCTCGACCCGGCCGTCCTGGCTGATCGCGATGTCGGTCACGCCGCGCGGGATCGTGATCTTGGGCTCGAGCTTGTAGCCGTCGCCCATCCCGAGGACGAGCTCGCCGTCCTTGTTGACGAAGAAGTTCCCGTTGCGGGTGTAGCCGTACCCGTCGCCGACGGCGTCGAGGATCTTGACCTTGAAGAACCCCTGCCCGGAGATCCCGACGTCGAGTTGCCGGCCGGTGCTTTCGAGCGACCCCTGCTCGGTGTCGAGCTGGGTGTTCGAGACGCGGACGCCGAGGCCGACGTAGATGCCGGCGGGCGAGACGTCGCCGTTGGCGGCGGTCGTGCCGGGTTGCTTGAGGGCGAGGTAGTAGAGGTCCTCGAAGTTCGTGCGGGAGCGCTTGAACGCCGTCGTTTCCGCGTTCGCGAGGTTGTTCGCGACCACGTCGATCCGAGTCGACAGGGCGCGGAGCCCGGTGGCGGCGGAATGTAGGGCCGTGATCGCCATGGTTAACTTATCGGACTAGAGAACCCGGAAGGATCAGTAAGACCTGTTGCCCGTATCACGGGCGCCCCGCCCGTGTCGTTCTTGTGAAGGAAGCACGGGCCGGGGGCCCGTGATACGGGCAACTCGGCCGGCCGTGATGCAGTTCATGCTTCAGCCTTCAGCCTTTGCTTAGCTGATCTTCCCGACCTCGTTCACGAGCTTGGCCAGCATCTGGTCCTGGTACTTGATCATGTTGGCGTTGGCTTCGAGCTGGCGCTGCGCCTCCATCAGGCTGGTCAGCTCGGTCGAGGGGTCGAGGTTGGCGCGCTCCTGGAACTCGCTGCGGAGCAGGGCGCCGGTGGCGGGGCGAATCTGCTTTTCGTCGGCGTACGCGAGCATGTTGCCTCCGGACTTCACGAGCTGCCGGGGGTCGGCGACGTCCACGACGGCGACGCGGCCGACCGGTTTGCCGTTCTGCGTCACGACGCCCTGGGCGTCGACGTTGGGCGGGATCCGCGGGTCGACGGCGATGGGCTTGCCGGTCGGGTCGAGCACCTCGAAGTTCTCGTTGTTCTCCAGCGCGAGGTTGCCGCGCTGGTTGATGGACAGCCGGCCGTCGCGGGTCAGGTTGGTCTTGTCGCCGTTGCGGACCTGGTAGTAGCCGGGGCCGACGATCGCGACGTCGAGGCCGCGACCGGTGGATTCGAGCTCGCCCTGGGTGCGGTCGACGAGGGTGGGGGAGGCGAAGACGCCGCCGCCGAGTGCTTCGAGCATCGGGTTGCTGCGGCCGGGCGGGAGGCCGCGCTCGCGCAGCTCGGTTCGCCGCTCCTGGAAGAGGGCGAGGTCGCGCTTGAAGCCGGTGGTCTCGGCGTTGGCGATGTTGTTGGCGATCACGTCCTGCCGGTAGGAGCTGGTCATCACCCCGGTGGCGGACAGGTAGAGGCCGTAGATCATGGGAAGACGTCCGTGTCTTGTTGGGCCTTAGCGGGGCGCGTCGGACGTGCCGAACGCGCAGCGCAGGCCCTCGGCTTGGTCGACGGGGCGACGGTCGCCGGCTCCGCCGGCGGTCACGGGGATCAGTTGTTGACGGAGCCCCTCCTCGTGCATCGCGGCGGCAATGCGGGCGGCGTCGAGGATGCGCTGAGCGAGGTTCGCGGGGATCTGAATCATCGGGCGGCTCCGAGTAAAACGTGACGGAGCCGACTCAGCAACTCGCGGGCCAGCCGCAAAAGCGGGCCCAAAATTTATCTTAAGTTGTTCCCCTGAAATATTTTACGGCCGAATTGCACGATTTCTCGTGTTATCGGACGTCTGCGCACCCCTTGCGGGGTCGCGGCAGGACCTGCGCGACGTCTCTCGGCCGAATCGATTCGAGGAACTCACCCCTTCGGCAGTTCGGCGGCGGCGGCGTCGGCGCCCGGCTTTTGTAGTGGCTGGCGGATCTTCTCCAGCAGCGCGGTCCGCTCGTCGGCGTCCATCGGCTGGACGGTGATCGTCAGTTCCCCCTTCTCGACCGCGACCTTCGTCAGGCGGACCGGGACGCTCCCCTTGTTCGGGCGCTCCCAGTCCTTGGGCAGAAACAGCACGGCCGGGCTCGGCTCGCGGTTCAGCAGGTGCAGCACCAGCTTGCCCAGGGCGGCGGCCCGGGCGTCGGAGTTCGTCACCCCGCTCGGCTCCATCTTCGCCTTGGCCTGCCAGTCGGGTATCCGGGCCTTCAGCGCCCCCTCGACCTTCTGCCGGTGCTTGACGACCAACCCCTCCGGCAGCGGGAGCGAGCCCAGCTTCAGGCTGGTCAGGTCGCAGCGGAGCATCCCCTTGTCGTCGATCTTCGGCTCGAAAAAGGCGCTGGCGACCCGGTCGACCTCCGGCAGGGTGCCCATCAGGACGATCGCGTTCTCTTCCAGAGCGATGAACGGCTTGGTGAAGTAACGCTCGTAGGTCGGCTTATACTGCTCGGTCCGTTTCCAGAGGGTGGCGTTGATCTCGTCCTGCGTGAAGGCGACGGTCACGGGCGCGAGCGGCTTGGCCGCGTCGGGCGGGACGGCGTCCCCCCGCCCCTGGGCGGCCGAGGCGGAAGAGGCCTTGGCGTGAGCTTCGTTCGCGAAGTTCGCCAGTTGCGGCAGTTTCTGCATGAAAACGCGCTTCTCCGCCGCCAGTCGCTGCGCCTCGGTCAGCAGCGCGGGCGTGTACCCGCCCGGTTGCCGGTGCGACATGAAGTACAGGACGCCCAACCCGACGGCGCCGACGATCAGGACCAGGACGAGGATGCGGAACAGACGCTTCATGAACCTCATACGTCGGACCTGCTGCGCGGGGTTGTGGGGATCGGTCGGGAAGGCAAACGGCCCGTGCGCGGGCGTGACGGCCGCGCGAGGTACTTTACGGAACGTCCGGAATAGTCGCTACAGGCTGAGCAAAGCCGATACCTGCTGGCGAAAGCCGGGCGGATTCTGGTTCGACCGAGGGGCGAGACGTTATACAGTTGCCCCATGCCCCCGACGACGGCCGTCCGCGCCCGACGAATCGTGCTCCCCCGCGGCGGGGTGACCGTGGGTCGCGCCGCGCCGACGGCGGCGGATCCGTCGGCCGAATTTTCCGAGTACGTCCGGTCGAAGTTGGACGGCCCCGTGCTTCGCTACTCGCAGCGGCTGGAACTGGTGAAGGTGGCCGAGCGGTGCGGGATCGGCCGGTTCGAGGCCAACCTGGTGATCGCGTCGGTGCTGCACCGGGAGGGGCGCGGGCAGGAGTACGAGATGGCGCCTGAGAATGCGGGGTGGCTTGCGCCGCTGCTGACGGCTGTGGTGCTGCAGGGGGTGATCGTGGCGGGGGCGTGGTGGGTGCTGGGGTAGCGATCGGCCACGCGTGCCCACCCCGGCTGTCAGGTTCTCGACCGGGGGACGCGGCCCGCAGGCGGGCCGGCTAAACGAAGACGACGTCGGTCTGCTCCGGATCCTTCGCGAGCTGGGGATGATCCGCCGTCACGGGTCACAGGTGCACGCGGCGCGTGTAGACGTACCACTCGATCAGCAGCAAGGGGATCGCCAAGGCGGCCAGCCACCACCAGAGCTCGACGCGGGCGCGGCCGCTGGTGACGCGGAGGTCGCCGACGCCGCCGGGCGGGAGGGCGGCGGCGACGAGGTTGGACTCGTTGCCGTCGAGCAGGTTGACGGCCATCTTGTCGAAGCCGGGGACGGGGACGTCGAGCGTGTAGAGGCCGACGCGGTCGAGCGCGGGGAGGACGAAGTCGCCGGCCTCGGGGAGCTTGACGGTCTTGGAGCCGTCCGGGCCGTTGACGCGGATCTCGTTGCGGCCGTTGGCGACGCGCTTGACGTCGCCGACCGGGATCGTCGGCGTCGCGCCCGGTTCGAACGCCTCGCGGACGTCCATCTCCGACCCGAGCGCGAGGTACTGGAGCGCCTGGTACATGTAGATCGGGAAGCTCAGCTTCAACGGCCAGTTCGACTGCAAAATGTCGAACCCGACGACCAGGTGCGTGCTGCGGCCCTCGCGGCTGAGCACGACCAGCGGGCCCTTGCTCCCCTCGACGAGCCGCTCGACGCCGATCGGCGGCAGGTCGAGGCGGAGCGTGTCTTCGACGTACAGCTTGCCGAGGTTGATCCCGCGGAGCATCGGGTGGTCGCGCTTCCAGTCGAGCACCGTGTTCTCGTGGGCGTACTGCACCTTCTGCCCGTCCATCACCCGCTTGATCTTGCCGACGGGCGGCACGCAGCGGAAGTACATGAAGTTGCCGGTCGGCGGCAGGTATTTCGGGGCCTCGCGGTCGTAGATGACCACGTCGTACTTCGTCGGCTTCTGCTCCTCGTAGGCGGTCGGCGTCAGGACGTCGAACTCCTTGAGCTGGATGCTCAACTTCAGCTTCTCGAGGAAGAAGTTGCTGTCGGTCACGAGCAGGACGGACAGCGCCTTGGGCGGCGGGACGACGACCTGCGCGACGTCGTCGGCGGCCAAATGGTCGCCCTCCTTCCGTTGCTGCTCGAGGCGGATGACGGCGGCGGTCGTGAGGTCGAGCTTGAACTCGACGCTGTCCTTGGCGAACACGCCCTTGGCCTCGGCGGCCTCGCGGTCGCGGTCGCTCCACCGCTCGGGGAGCAGCTTGGTGGCGGCGGACGACCGCACCTGGAAGTTGGGCGTGCCGGTGAACTCGGTGGCGACGGACAGGTTGACGTCGGCGTCGACCGGCTCGGCGCCGTAGTTCGCGAGGCGGGCGAACACCTGCACCTCGGTCGGGTTCTCGTAGTTGCGCTTGGCGGACAGGGCGACGATCGCGACGTTGGCGGTCTTGTCGCCGCCGATCTTCTCGAACATCAGGTTGCCGCGGAGCGTGAGCTGTTCGCTGTCGAGCGCGCGGCCGTCGGACAGGAGGAACACGTCGGGCTTGACGTTCGCGCGGTTCTGCTCGGGGATGAACGCCGACTGCGCCTCGGCCAGCTGGTAGGCGAGCTTCAGGCGGCTCTTACGGTCGGACTGGGTGATCGAGTCGATCGCGGCGCGGAGCTTGGCGGTGTCCGGGGTCAGCGGGCAGATCGTCTCGGCGGCGTCGTCGAACGCGATGACGCAGGCGTTGTCGTCGCGCTTCATCGAGTCGACGATCTCGTGCGCGCGGCGCTTGGCCTGCTCGAACCGGGTGCGCTTGCCGGCCTCGTCGCCGTCCTTGGCGGCCATGGAGGCGGAGCGGTCGATCAGGATGACGGTCAGCTTGCCGGCCCCCTGCTTGAAATTCGCGACCGGGCGGGAGAGCGCGAGGCAGAGGAAGATCAGCAGCAGCAGTTGGAGTAACAGGAGCAGGTTCCGCCGCAGCTTCTGGAACGGCGCGTTGACCTGGAGGTCCTGGACGGCCTTGCGCCAGAGGATGGTGGACGAGACGGGCATCTCGCGGCGGCGCAGCTTGAGGAAGTAGAGGACGAGCAGCGCGGAGATCGAGAGCGCGCCGGCGATCGCGCCGGCGAGGGGGGTGATGAAGCTGGGGAGCCACGACATAGAATCAACCGTGTTAGAGTTCCGACGGAGCCGTCGTTCGACCGATGCGCCGACACCCGTAGGCCAGAAGCGCCATTCCAAGCGCCGCCAGACCTAAACCCGTGGCAATTCGATAGACATAGGTGAACGCAACGGCCCAGTTGTCGGGCGCATCAATACCTGGGTTCAGCCAGTACGTGAGCGACATGTAAGGGGTGCCGACCCAGGCTGATGGCAGAACCGCCACCACAATGCTGGCCCACGCACACGCGACCAGCACGCAGGCCGCAATGAAAGCGGCGCGGGCGGCGGCCGCAAATCGCTGCCTCGAATCTCGTGTCATCCGAGTAGGCCCCTCTCCCGCAGGTAGTTCAGTACCAGCGTGTCGAACGGCACCGCCGTCGACGTGAACAGGTACGTGCCGCCGCGGCGGGTCAGGTAGTCTTTCAGCGTCAGGCAGTACGCGTTCAGGTTTTCCTTGTACTTCTTAATGAGCGGCTGGGTGATGCTGACCTCGGCCATGTCGTCGTCTTCCATGTCGCGGAGTTTCAGGTCGCCCTGGAGGGTCGGGTCGATCTCTTCCGGGGAGAGGACCTGGACGCCGAACAAGTCGTACTTGCCGCCGGCGATGTAGCGGAGGCCGTTCTCGAAGCCTTCCTTGACGAAGAAGTCGGAGAGGACGAGGCAGACGCCCTTGTTGCGGTGCTGGAGGGCGAACCGCTTGCAGGCGGCGGTGAAGTGGCTCGGCCCTTCGGGCTTGAGCTTGTCGACGAAGTTCATCATCTGGTTGACCTTCGTGCGGCCGCGGAGCGCGCCGCTCTCGGTCACGACGCCGTCGGCGACGGCCAGGATGTTCACCCGGTTGTAGTTGACCAGCCCGATGTACGCGAGGGCGGCCGCGACCTGCTTGATGTAGAACGCCTTGTTCGGCGTGCCGAAGTCGCACGACTTGCTGACGTCGACCAGGATGTAGAGCGACAGGTCTTCTTCCTCCAGGAACAGCTTGAGGAACAGGCGCTCGAGGCGGGCGTAGATGTTCCAGTCGATGAACCGTAGGTCGTCGCCGATCACGTAGTTGCGGTAGTCGGCGAACTCGACGGACTGCCCGCGGCGCTTGCTGCGGCGCTCGCCCTTCATCTTGCCGGCGAGCAGCTTGCGGCTGACCAGGTCGAGCTGGTCAAGGCGGGCCATGAACTCGCTGGAGAGGAGTTGGCCCTTCTTGGGGGGGGCGGTGATCGGCGGGACAGGTTGTTGAGGGGATTCGATTGCCATTCGTGTTCCGCGGGAAGAGTTGTTGCCACCGATGACACCGATTCACACCGATGGGGGCCTGAGGGTTGGGCCGGCGATGCGCCTGATTTCGACCTTTCGGGAAAAGTTGATCAGGAGGCAGACGGGGAGGCGCGTCGCGGCGAGGTAGTTGATGCACTGCGCTTGGTGGGCGGGGTCGAGTGCGCGGCAGGCTTTCAACTCGATGAGGATCACGCCCTCGACAATGATGTCTGCGACGTACTCTCCGACGACCGTGTCGTCGTACCAGACTTTCAGCTCGACCTCTTTCTTCGCCACCAAGCCGGCCTTCGATAGTTCGAGCATCATGGCGTTCTGGTAACACTTCTCCGCGAACCCGCACCCGAGCTTGCTGCCCACCTTGAACGCGCAGCCGATGATCGCCTGCGTGATCCGATCGAATCTCCTCTCATCGGTGTCCATCGGTGTCATCGGTGGCAATAACTCTCCCGTCACCCGTTCAGCACTTCGATCTCGCCGTTGTGGTCTTTCGTGTTGATCCGCTTCGCGACGTCCTCGGCCATCTGGCGGGTGCGGCAGAGGATCTCGAACTTCTGCTTGCGGTCCTTGCCGTTCCAGACGGCGTACTTGCCGCCGGCGGCCATCATCACGCGGACTTTGCCGATGTTCGGGGGGATCGTGTACTTCATCGTCTCGTCGACACCTGCAACTGGTCGCTCGTCCCGCTCGCTGAAGCGAGCCCTACCTGTCTAGTCCTTCTGCCGGCCGCGGAGGCTCATCATGTACCGCACGATCGTGCCGTTGACCGGGTCGAGGGGCGTCCCGCACTCCGGGCAGCGGTCGGGGCTGGCCCGGAGGTCGTAGCCGCAGCGGCCGCACTTCGGCGGCGGGACGTGCGGCCACTCGTCGTTCACCGCCGACGCCAGCATCCGCCGGCGCAGCCACTCGCAGAACCCGATCCACGCGTACGACAGCCGCTCGACGTTCAGCGTCAGCACGACGACGAGCGACAGGCAGATTGACGACCAAAGCAACAACGCCAACAACTCGTTCTCCTCTGACCGGTCGTGCGCGTCACCTGAACTCCCAAGATGCAAACTTCGGCCAGTAGGCACCCGGCATGCCGAAGCATCGCCCGTTCAGGACGACCATCGCTATCCAAACGCAGACGGAAGCCACAAGAACTACGCCGGTACCGGCCTTACGGCTCTTAAAACCCATCCCGGCACATACGACCGCGTACGTTGCCGCGGCTACGCTCAGGCGTCCGCACCGCACGATCCACAACACTTGATCCCAGTTCCTGATGTTCCACGGCGTCGCTCCCTCATAGGTTCGATTGGAGAACGTTGGTTGCGCCAGCCGCCACAGGACGACCGCGACAGCGGTCAACGCGAGTGCCGCCCACGATCGTTCGGGGATCGACGACGGCGCGCGTACGGGAGTCGCGTAATCCAGCGGAGCCAGCATCGGTTCACCCTCACGCCCTCCCCATCGCCAAGTCCGCCTCGACCGTCGTCGGGATGTCGCTGACGATCCGTTCGAGCACCATGTCGGTCGTGATCCCCTCGGCCTCGCCTTCGAAGTTCAGGATCACGCGGTGCCGCATCGCGGGCACGACGACGTCCTTGACGTCCTGGAAGCTGACGTGGAAGCGGCCGTCGAGCAGGGCCCGCACCTTGGCGGCGAGCGTAATCGCCTGGGCGGCGCGGGGGCTGGCGCCGACGCGGAGGAACTGGTTGACCATCGGGACGGCGAACTCGCCCTGCGGGTGGGTCGCGAGCACGCAGCGGATCGCGTAGTCCTGCACGTGCGGGGCGATGACGACCCGACGGATCAGTTGCTGGTGGGCGATGATCCGCTGGCCGTCCAGCACCGGCTGGAGGTTGGCCTTGTAGCCGGTCGTAGTGCGGTCGAGGATCGTCTTGAGCTCGTGGCGGTCGCTGTAGTTGACGGTCAGTTTGAAAAAGAAACGGTCGAGCTGGGCCTCGGGGAGCGGGTAGGTGCCCTCCTGCTCGAGCGGGTTCTGCGTCGCCATGACGAAGAACGGTTCTTCGAGCTTGCGGACGTGCCCGCCGGCGGTCACCTGCTTCTCCTGCATCGCCTCGAGCAGGGCGGACTGGGTCTTGGGGGTCGCGCGGTTGATCTCGTCGGCGAGGACGATCTGGCTGAAGATCGGGCCCTCGATGAACTTGAACTCGCGGCGGCCGTGCTCGTTCTCGTTGATGATCGTGGTGCCGATCACGTCGGCGGGCATCAGGTCGGGCGTGAACTGGATGCGGTTGAACTTCAGGCTGAGCGCCTCGGCGAGCGCCCGGATCAGGGCGGTCTTGCCCAGGCCGGGGACGCCTTCGAGCAGGGCGTGGCCGCCGACGAACAGGCAGGTCAGCACGCCGTCGACGATCTCCTGGTGCCCGACGATCGCCTTGGCGATCTCGGCTTGCACGGCGCGGTAGTCGCGGCGGAACGCGTCGCACAACTGCTGGATCTGCGGGTCGATGCCGGGGATGGGGGGTTGGGACATGGGGGGTGGGCCTTTCTCGTTGTTCGTGGGTTGCTCGTCGGGCTGAAGTACGAAACCCAAATTCGAATGACGAATCAATGACGAAGGACGAAGCTCGAAGGACGAAACGGGTCGTGGCGCGCTCCGCAGCCGTTTCATCCTTCGTCATTGGTCATTCGAGCTTCATTCGGTATCCGGATTTCTTTATTCGGGATTGGCGTCCTATTCCTCTTGTTCTCGTTCCTTGATCTTGTCCTGTGCCCGCCGCTTGGCGGCCATCAGGCCGCCCATGGTGTTGCCTTCGGTGGGCTGTTGGCCCTTGGGCTGGATCTTCTTTGGGGGGGCGGGCAGGGGCTTGTCGCTGGCGCCGCCGACGACCTTGGACAAATCGCCAGAGACCGTCTGTTTGGCCTCGAACTTCGCCTTGGGGTCGGGGCGGCCTTCTGGGGTCGTGCCGCCACCCGTGCCGCGGCTGGTGGTCGCCGCACCGGTGTCGCCGCCGCCGGACGGTTTGAATTTCTGCTCGGCGACGTTGGTCCGCACCTGCTTGAGGCTGCCGAGCGTCTGCTGGGCGTGCTCGACCTTTCGGACGGTCGTGAACGACCGGACCCAGTTCGCGCTGCTCGTGGCCATGCGCTTCGTGGAGGCCCAGTCCCACGCGATGCGGCGGACGGCGACGTCGACGATCAGCGCGGCGAGCAGGAACGGCATCAGCACGTCCCACACCGGGAGCGGGCTGGACGCGGTGGGCATGTTCTGGCGGCTGAACAGCTCGGCCTGCGTGTCGAACGCCGGGATCACGCGGCCGCCCGTCCGCTCGGCGATCTGCTCGAGCAGGTTGTCGTTGCTCTGGAGCTCGCGGGTCTCGGGGGACGTGCTGTTGGCGAGCCCGCCGAGCAGGTAGCCGCGCTGGCTGCCCGCGCCGGTGTAGTTCAGCATCGTGATGTAGTTGCCCGGGTCCTTGACGGCGAACTCGCCCTGGTAGACGCCCGGGCCGACCTGCACCAGGCGGACGTCGACGGGCTTTAAGTCCGGGCCGAGCACGGCGCCGCGGACGTTGAGGAAGTTCATGAACCCGGCGTCCTTGTTCATCGCCTCGACGGTGATCTTGCCGACGTTGCCGTCTTGCGTGACGCGGATGTCGAAGTCGGTGGACATCGGCGGGCGGCTGACCGACCGCACGACCTGCGCCCAGAACTTCGCGTACGACCCGGACGCGACCCAGTAGCTGCCCCACCGGTTCGTCGCGTCGGCGGTGAACGCGACCGCGCGGCCGAGCCCGGCCTGCCAGTGGGCGAGCACGGGGTCGTTGTTCTCGCCGGCGACCAGCGGCACGTCGATCTGCGGGTTGTTCTTGCGGCTGGTCAGCACCATCCCGCGGATCGGGGGGGTCGTCCCCAGCCCCTTGATCAGGTCGGACTGGGAGCGCTCGATCTTCACGTACAGCGGGTCCTTCTCGAAGATCAGGCTGCGGCGGACGACCGTGGCCTCCTTGATGAAGATCTGCGGGAGCTGCGACGGGTTCTTGTCGATCGGGCCGTAGTAGCGCCCCTTGAGCTTCTCGGCCAGCTCGCGCATGACCGGGGCGACGCCGGACTTCGCGTCGATGTGGTGCGGGAAGACGGTGATCGTCGAGACCGACACCTGGTTGGCGGCGAGGTCGGCGTAGAGCTGGGCGTTGGGGGCCTGGGGGTCGCCGTCGGAGATGATGATCACGTGCTTCTGCCGGGCGTCGGAGTTCTTCAGGCTGGGCGCGTTGGGCCCGGTGCCGTTGAGCGCGAGGTTGAGCGCGTCGTCGAAGCTGGGCATGTCGCCGAGCTGCATCTGCTTGATGGCGGCCTGCACCTTGCTGCCGTCGCCCTTCTCGTTGAGCGGGAAGTCCCACTGCGCGCCGCCGATCCCGCCCGCGCCGCGGTTGCCCCACCCGTACGAGATCACGCCGACCTCGTCGCGGTCGCTGAGGGCCTTGATCGCGTACAGCGCGCACTGCTCGCCCCAGAAGTTGCCGTTGGGCATCTCGCACGAGTGCATGACCAGCACGAGCGCGCCCTTGGGCATCTCGCGCTTCGCCGGGATCTCCATGTTGACCGGCAGGACCTCTTCGGTCTTCGTGCCGGTCCACCCGCCGGCGCCGAACGCGTCCTTGCCGCCGATCATCACGAGGCCGCCGCCCATGTCGTGGACGTAGGCGGCGAGCATCCGGTCCTGCTCCGGCGACAGCCCGCCCATGCCGTACGGGACGTTGTGCAGGACGACCGCGTCGTAGTTCTGCATCGCGACCGAGTCGGTCGGGAAGCGGCCGACGTCGATCGTCTCGAGCGTGATCCCCTCGGCCTCCAGCGCCTGGGCGAGCAGAGCGCCCGGGCCGCGCTGGCCGCCGTCGTCGACCGCGTTGTCGACGTACAGCACCTTGCCCTTGCCCTTGATGACTGTGAACCCCTCGCTGGTGTTGTTCTCCAGGAGCGTGTCGGCCTTGCTCTTGCCTCCCCCGCCCGCGACCGCCCCGCCGCCCGGCCCGCTCTGCCCGCCGACGATCCCGCCCTGGATGTCCTGGCCGTCGAACGTCGCCTTGAACCGCTTGACGCCCGCCTGCAGCCCCGGCACGGTCACCGGGAACCGGTTCAGCCCCGGCTTGAGGGTGACGACCCGGTTGGTCTCCCCCTTGGCCCCGATCGCCAGCGGCTGGTCGTCCAGCTTGACCTCGAGCCGCCCGGTCGTCTCCGCGATGTTCGTCGAGCGGACGAACACCTCGACGGTGAACGGCTCGTTCTCCCGCTTCCAGGTCGGGCCGACGAACCGCTCCATCAGCACCTCGTTGTTCACGCGGTACTTCAGCGGCATCACGTCGATCGGGATGTTCATCGACTTCGCGCGGGCGACGACCGCGTCGACGTTGCCGACCGTCTGGTTCCCGTCCCAGACCAGCAGCACCCGGTGCATCGCGTCGGGGCGGAACGTCGCCAGCGCCAGCTCCAAGGCGCTGGCGGCGTCGGTCTGGTTGTCGAGGGCGGTGTCGTGGAGCGCGGCGGCGTCGGTCACCAGCTCCTTGTTCAGCATCGACTCGATCACCGCCGCCTGGTTGAACACGATCTCGCCGATCCGGTCGTCCGCCGGCTTGCGCCCGCGCGCGCTCATCTCCTTCAGGTACCCCTTGAACGCGTCGTCGAGGGACGGCCCGCTGAACGCGGTGAACTGCCGGGTCGACCCGGAGCGGTCGCGGACGACGAGCAGCTCGAGGTCGCGGTGCGTCCGCGTCCACCGGATCCCCAGCACGATCAGGAACAGCAGCGTCAGCACGACCAGCCGCGCGCCGATCGACACCCACTGCCGCGCCGGCCCCATCCCCGAAAGCGACTTGACCCCCAGCAGCACGACCAGCGCCGCCGCCACCGCGTAGGCGACCCCGTACCCCCAGTGCCAGTACTCCAACTGGATCGGCCAGGCGGCCAACGGCAGGTTGATTAAGCGATCCGTCATCGTGTATCCGTTTCCGCCACCGGCCTGCCCGCTCGTCGGGGCACGCGGACGGCTACGACCGCGTCAGAACTCGAACACCTGCAACCGGTTGTTCCCCGCGTCGACCGCGACGACCCGGTCCTGCTTGTCGACCGCCACGCCCCACGGGTACGCCAGCTGACCCAGCTCCCGGCCGCCGCTCCCCCACGTCTTCAGACCCCGGCCCGTCTCTTTGTCGATCAGCTGCACGCGATTGTTCCCGAACTCGCACACGACCAGGCGCCCGTCGGAGTTGATGTCCAGCCCGTACGGGAACCGGAACTCGCCCAGGCCGCTGCCGATCTTACCCATGCTGCGCACGAACCGCCCGTCGGTCGTGAAGACGTCGATCCGGTGGTTACACGCGTCGGCCACGTACAAGGTTTCACCGACGATCGCGATCGACTGCGGGCGGGAGAACTCCCCGTCCCCCGCGCCGAACCGTCCAAACTGGTACAGGTACTTCAAATCGCGGTCGAACACCTGGATCCGGTCGTTGTCACCGAACTCGGCGACGAACACCCGGCCCTTGCTGTCGAACGCGATGTCGCAGGGGAAGACGAACTCGCCGTCGCCGGAACCCTGCTTGCCGAACTGCTTGACGATCTTGCCGGCCCGGTCGAACACGATCACCCGGCCGTAGTGCGTGTCGGCGACCCAGACGTTGCCGTCGGGGCCGACGGTCAGGCCGACCGGCTTTCCCTGGGCGTGATCCGGCATCCGCCAGCCGGCCAGGAACTTGCCGTTCCGGTCCACGTGCTGGATCCGCGCGAGGCGGTCGATCACGTAGAACGTGTCGTCCGACTTCGAATAGGTGATCGCCCGCGGGTAAACGACCTGCCCCTCGCCGGCGCCGGTCTCCATCCAGACGGCGTCGGGTTTGTCCTCCCCCGAACACCCCGCCACCATGAGCGCGAGCAAAATCACGGTGGTGCGTTTAGCCGCGACCCGACCTGCCTTGAGCGAAGTCGAAAGGAGGGGAGCGTTCCGCCCCCACAGCGCCCCCAGTCCCGCGACGACCAGCGCGAGCAAAACAACGATCCCCGCCAGCAGCAGCGACCCCTCGAGCATGTCGTCGAAGCGGATGTTGTGGACCCACTGCATCAACTGCGGGACAAAGACTTGAGGCCGAAGCGGGTTCAGCAAGACGGTGGCGGGGACTTCGGTCATGGAGAGGAGCATCACGAGCACCCCGCACGCCGCGACGAGCGGCCAGGCGATCGGCCAGACGACGTGGCGGGCGACGGCCCCCGGTCCCGCGCCGTCGATCGCCGCCAGTTCCCGCAACCCGCGCCACCCGCGCCCCCAGGTCGCCCGCGACGCCCAAACCGCCAGCCAGCCGAATCGCGCGAGGTACGCCATCACCACGATCCCCGGCCCGTTGTAAACCCACCGATATCCGACGTCGAACGACGGGTGATTGTACAACCGGATCAGCGCGATGGCGAGCAATTGTCCGCCGATCAGGAACGTCGCCAGCCCCAGCACGCCCACCCCCGTGAACCGCCTCACCAGGCCGCAAAGCGCGACGGTCGCGGCAATCACGCCCGTCGTGACCGCGACCGACAGCGTGCCCGCGACCGGCGGCGAGAACGTCCGCCAGATCCGCCCCAGGTCGAACGGCCGGCGGATCGAGCCGACCATCGTCGCCAAGGGCAGAACGACCGTCACCCCAACCACCAACATCGCAAGGACGAGGCTCGCCCGCCCCGCGTCCAGCACGCGCGGCTTCGCCCCGACGTCCACGAACTCGCTTGCGGCGTCGCGGCCCACCGCCCAGACCGCCAGAATCGCCAGCAGCCCGATCACGAACAGCAGCGGCATCGCGGTAACCAAGGCGGCGGCGGCGTTGCGCTGCTGGTCCGTGCGTTCGAGCGTAAATGCCTGCCCGGACTGGACGTTGCTGATCGCGCTCGTCGTCCAGCCGACCTGACCGGTCTCGAAGACGGTCCGCACCTCGGTGGCGACGACGCTGATGCCGGTCGGCTCGTACACGGCGAACTCCTGCATCGCGAGGATCGTCACGACCGCCAGCGCGGCGACGATGGGGGTGAGCAGTTGCCGCCCGACCACGCGCCAGTACGCGCCGTCCAGCAGAGCCTGCTGCTGGAGGTCGGCGTCGAGCCGGCGGAGCGAGAGCCCCACGATTCCGGCCGGGATCGGCCAAAGCCACGTCGCCAGCGTCCAGACGCACCGCCAGACGTCGCCGGGCGTCCCCGGCATCGGGTAGACGGATGCGACGCGCAGGACTTGCATCCACCCGTAGGCGTAGACGATCGACGGCACGAGTAGGGCGGCGGGGAGCAGGAACGCCACCCCCCCCGCCAGCCAGCCGCGGCCGAGGCCGAGCACGATGGCGACCGGCACGGCGAGCACCATCGCGAGCACGGCGACGGCACCGTTGTAAAGCAGCGTCCGGCCCAGCAGCTTCAGGTGGAAGTCGAGCGGGCAGAGGGCGCTGAACGCGCCGGGGGTCGTGATGAGCGCCCAAACCATCCAGGCGACCGGCAGCGCGCAGCAGACCCCGAAAACCGCCCAGACCGCCGCCCGGGTCGCCCATCCCCCGATTCGTTCCCTTGTCACTCGCGGCCCTCGAGAATCCGGCGGGCGGCGTCCACCGCGCGGGGCATCGCTTTGGCGATCTCGGCGTAATCCACCTTCATCGCCGCGATGGAGCCGGCTTGTGACTGGCGGACGGACGCCTTGGCGAAGTTGACCGCGACCATCTTCTGCTCGACCTCCGCCGACAGCAGGTAGTCGATCAGTTGCTTCGCCTCGGCCGGCCGCTTCGACCCCGTCACCAGCCCGACCGTGCAGGGGATGGCGAGCGTGCCCGGGTCGTCCTTCGTGCGGGCCGGGACGCCCTTGAGCTGTCCGCCCTCGCGGAGCATCGCGTCGATGTCGTCGTTGTCGGTCAGGCCGGCGTGGATGTTGCCGGCGGCGATCTGCTTGACGACCTCGCCGTTGCCGCCGAGCAGCTTGACGTCGTTGGCCTTCAGGTCGCGGAGGAACTGCTCGGCCCGCGGCGCGCCCCAGGAGACGAACAGGGCGGCGATGTGCCCCGACGTGGTGCCGAACGCCGGGTTGGCGATCCCGACGCGCCCCTTGAGGGCGGGGTTGGCCAGTTGCTCGACCGTCGTGACCGACTCCCCCTTCGGCCCGACGGCGATCATCCTGAAGCGTAGCCCGCCGGCGGCCCAGCGGTGCTGCGGGTCGCGGAACTGGGCGGGGAGGTCCTTGGCGGCGGGGGACTCGTAGGCGGCGAGCAGCCCCTCGTCGGCCAGGCGGACGCTGTGGAACACCTCGTTGTTCCAGAACACGTCGCACTGCGGGTTGGCCTTCTCGGCGCGGATCGTTTCGACCAGCCCGGCCGTCTTCGACGTCTCGGCGTCGGTCTTCAGCAGCACCTTGATCCCGGTGCGCTTCGTGAACTCGTCCAAGATCGGCTTGGCGACCGGCTGGTCCACGCTGGTGTAAACGATGACCTCTTTGCCGCCGCCGCCCGAGGACGGGGTGGACGGGTCGGGGCCGTCGCACCCGAGCAGGCCGATCACGATCGATCCGACGATGCCGACGAACGCGCGCCTTCGCATGGTGCGGGATTCTAGCAGAGGACGGGCGGCGGGGCGTAACCGGTGGGGCGCGGTGTATGATGTGTCACACCCTTTACGCGGAGCGACCCCCGATGGCACGGACGATGAAGGCGGTTCGAGTTCAGAACTATGGGGGGCCGGAGCAGCTTCGGTACGAGGACGCGCCGGCGCCGGAGGCGGGGGAGGGGCAGGTGCTCGTGCGGGTGCGGGCGACGTCGGTCAACCCGTGGGATCTGAAGCTGGCGAGCGGGGCGCACCAGAAGCACATCCCGCTCGTGCTGCCGTACGTGCCGGGGAGCGATTTCTCGGGGGTGGTGGAGGTGGTGGGGGCGGGCGTGAATTCCGGCGTGAAGGTGGGGGATGAGGTTTACGGGAACTGCCCGGTGGGTGGGGCGGCAGAACTCGTGGCGGCGCCGGGGGGGACGCTGGCGGCGAAGCCGCGGGGGCTGTCGCACGCCGAGGCGGTGGCGGCGCCGGTGGCGGCGTCGACGGCGTACCAGGCGCTGTTCGACCACGGGCGGCTGGAGGCGGGGCAGACGGTGCTGATCCACGCGGCGTCGGGCGGGGTGGGGACGTTCGCGGTGCAGCTGGCGCGGTGGCGCACGGCGCGGGTGCTGGCGACGGCGTCGGCGGCGAACGCGGAGTACGTGCGGGGGCTAGGGGCGGACGTGGTGATCGACTACAAGGCGACGCCGTTCGAGTCGGTGGCGCGGGACGTGGACCTCGTATTGGACTTGCTCGGGGGTGAGACGCAGACGCGGTCGTACGCGACGCTGAAGCGGGGCGGGCGGCTGATCTCGACCGTGCAGCCGACGGACGCGGACTTCGCGCGGCAATACGGCGTGGAGGCGAGGATGATGGGGATGGAGCCGTCGACCGCGCTGCTGACCGAGCTGGCGCGGCTGCTGGACGCGGGGACGATTCAGGCGACGGTGACGGAGACGTTTCCGTTGGCGAAGGCGTTCGAGGCGTGGCGGTGGGTGCAGTCGGGGCACACGCGGGGGAAGGTGGTGATGGAGGTGGGGTGATGGGGAGGTGGGGGGTGCGGGTCGTGGAGGTGCGGAAACGCCCGCGCGACGGGGGTCGCGCGGGCGCGTTCTATTGATTGCGGGGTGGTGGGGTTACTTCTTCTTTGGCAGTTGGTCGGGGGTGACGTCTCTGGCGGTCAGGTCGCCGTAGATTGCGCGGTGCTGCTTGGTCTTGGCGTCCTGGTACCAAAAGACGAGCTTGTCCTTTTCGCCGAGGGTGACGTTCTCGCCGGTGTATTCGTAGGCGGAGAGTTGGAACGCCCAGCTGGCGATCGCGCCGACGTGGGACATGAACGCGACGTCCTCTTGGTTGGGTTTGCCGCCGTCCTTGCCGTCGACGAGGCTGGCGAAGGCGAACCAGTCGTCGAGGCGCTTGGGGAAGCGGCCGTTGCTCCGCTCGGCGAAGCCGCGGAGGGCGGCGATCACGTGCTGTTCGCCGTTGGCGCCGGCGATCTGCTTCACGACCTCGTCGGGGACGTCGGCGACGTGGTAGCCGGCGGGGATCGTGGTGTCGAACATCGCGTCGTCGATCGTCGGGTTGACGTCGAAGTCGGTCATCACGGTCGTCGTCTTGCCGCCGAAGCTCGGGACGGTCCAGTCGATTCGGATCGGGGCGCCGGTCTGCTTATCGGCCCAGACGACGTACTCGGCGGAGCCGCTGGTCGAGCTGAAGCCCTTGGCCTTTCGGCCACCGATCTCCTTTTCGCCCAGGTCCTTGGCGTCCTGGTTGCGGAGCTTTTTCAGCTCGTCGAGCGGGTCGGTGCCCGGGGGCAACTCTTTTTTCACCTTGATGCGTGTCGCGGTCTTGTGGGTCGGGTTCAGGGTCAGGTGCTCGCCGGTCCTCGAGTTCATAATCGAGACGGTGTCGTGGGACTCGATGCGGGCGCGGCCGTCGTCGGTCATCAGGTAGGTCAGGTGGACGGTGAGCGGCTCGGGCTTCCCCTCGATCGGGACGGTCGTCGACGACTTGAAGGAGAGCGCCTTGGCCCTGGCGAGCTTGTCGACGATTTGGCCGAACGCAACGCCGCTGGGGCGGAGCGTGACGAGGGCGAGGGCGACGCCGGTGGCGACGACGACGCTGGCGGCGAGGCGGGAGAGGGATTTCATGGTCAGGATCCTCTGGAAACGGGTTTGCGGACGAAGTTGTGGCTGAGATTCGGACTCGGCCCGACGCAGGGCCGAGAGGGTGTCCGCGAACACGCCCGGCGGGGGGCCGTCGGGGATCGGCGCGTCGCGCATCGCGGCCAGCGAGCGGTCGAGGAGTTCGTCGTGGGGGTCTTTGTGAGTCATGACAAACCTCCGATCGTCCGGCTGCCGTCTGTTTCGCGCGCCGCGTCGCCCAGCAGCTCTTTCAGGCGCTGCCGGGCCCGGTGGACGTTCACCCCGACCGCGCTGGACGACGTCCCGGTCTGCCGGGCGACCTCCTCGTAACTCCAGCCGGATAGGGCGTGGAGGCAGAAGGCCTCGGCGTGCTTCTCGGGGAGCCGGGCGAGCGCGGCCTGGAGCCGGTGCGACAGTTCGGTCGCCGCCAGCACCTCGACCGGCCCGGGCCGGTCGGAGGCGGTGGCGTCGACGTCGGTCGCGTCGTCGCGGCGGACCCGCATCCGGTAGCGTTGCCGCAGCCGATCGACCGCCCGGGCGGTGGCGATCCGTTGCAGCAGCGCGGACCAGTTTCGGACCTCGCCGCCGGACTCGGACGGCTGCCGCGCGTACTGCAGCGCGGCCAGGAAGGTCTCCTGAAAGCACTCGTCGACGTCGGCCCGGTTGGCCAGCAGACGCCAGAGCGTTCGCCAGACCGTCGGCCCGAACTCGCGGAGGATGCCGTCCCAATCCGTCATGCGGCCTCGTGGGTGAGTGTCGCGGACGGGAGGGTAGTCGATGGGGGTGGAGGGAGTCTTACAGGAAAGTAGCGAGTAGTCAGGCGTCAGGAGCCAGGAGGGGATTGCCCAGGTGGGGCGCGCCTACTCGGTTTTGATCTCGCGCCAGAGGGCGGCTTGGACGGCGCCGGCGCGGCCGAGGTGTTCCATGAACTCGCAGCGTTTCAGGACGTCGTCGGGGGGGTAGACGGTGGGGTTGTTGAGGATCTCGGGTTTGATTTTGTCGCGCGCGGCCTTGTTGGCGCTGGCGTAGCTGGCGGCGTTGACGATGCGGGCGCCGGTCTCGGGCTCGAGGAGGTAGTTGATGAACGTGTGGGCGGCGTCGGGGTTGGCGGCCTTGGTGGGGATGCAGACGTTGTCGATCCAGACGGTGCCGCCCTCCTTGGGGACGACGTAGCCGAACTTCTCGGGCTCCTCCGCGACGAGCTTGGCGATCTGGCCGTTGAAGCCCTGGGCGAGGACGACGGTGCCGCGGCGGAGCTCTTCGGCGAAGGTGTCGGAGTCGTAGGCGCGGACGTTGGGCTTCTGGCGCTTGAGCAGTTCGCCGGCCTGCTTGAGGACGGCGGGGTCTTTTTCGTTGACGCTCTTGCCCATCGTCTTGAGGGCGGCGGCGAAGCACTCGCGCATGTCTTTGAGCATCATCACCTTGCCGGCGTGCTTGGGGTCGAACAGGGCGTTCCAGCTGTCGACGTTGCCGACGATTTGCTTGTTGAAGCCGATGCCGGTGGTCCCGAAGAAGTAGGGGACGGCGACCTTGTTGCCGGGATCGTAGTTCTTGTCGAGCAGGCGCTCGTCGAGGTTCTTCCAGTTGGGGATCTTCAACTTGTCGAGTTCGCGGACGAGCTTGCGCTCGGCGAGGAGGCGGACGGCGTACTCGGAGGGGAAGACTAGGTCGTAGGAGCTGACGCCGCTGGCGATCTTCGCGAGCATCACCTCGTTGGAGTCGTAGAGTGTCAGGGTGACCTTGATACCGGTGCGCTTCGTGAAGTCTTCGAGGACGTCCTTGGGGAGGTATTCGTCCCAGCAGTAGACGTTCAGCTCGTTCTGGGCGCGGGCGGGCGGGGCGAGGAAGAGGGTGGCGAGGACGAGGAGGAGGGCGTGTTTCATGTCCGACCTTTCGATGAAAAGCTCGACCCGGCGAGCCACTGGGCGAGCAGGATCATGACGACGGTGAACGCGAGCAGCATGGTGGAGACGGCGTTGATCTCGGACGTCACGCCGCGGCGTTTGACCTGGCCGTAGATGAACATCGGCAGCGTCTGCCACTGGGGCGGCGAGACGAGGGACGAGATCACATAATCGTCGACGGAGACGGTGAACGCCAGCAGCGCGCCGGCGACGACGCCGGGGAGGATCAGCGGGAACTTGACCCGCCAGAAGACGCCGAGCGGGCCGGCGCCGAGGTCGCGGGCGGCCTCTTCGAGCGTGCGGTCGAACCCGGCCAGGCGGGCGCGGACGACGATCGCGACGTAGGAGAGGCTGAACACGACGTGGGAGATGACCATCGTCCAGGGGCTGGGCTGCCAGCCGAGGACGGGGACGAACAGCGTCAGCAGGGCGACGGCGAGGACGATTTCGGGGATCAGGATCGGCAGGAAGATCAGGCCGGCGGAGGCGGCGCGGCCGGGGAACCGCTTGGCGAGCGCGAGGCCGGCGAGCGTGCCGAGGAGCGTCGCGACCAGGGCGGTGGCGGCGCCGACGATCAGGCTGCTCTTCACGCAGTCGAGGATCTCCCGGTTCCGCAGGGCGACGAGGTACCAGTCGAGCGTGAACCCCTTCCAGACGGACTGGGTCTTGCCGGCGTTGAACGAGTAGGCGACGAGCGCGAGGATCGGCGCGTAGAGGAACGCGAACACGAGCCACGTGTAGGCTTGCAGGAACCGACCTTTGGAGGGGCCGACGGTCATGAGGGTCGGGGCTTCTCCCGCGCGTAGATCGCGTAGACGAGGAGCAGCAGCAGCACGGCGGACATCACGAGGAACGAGACGGCCGCGCCGAGCGGCTTGCTGCCGGAGAAGTCGGTGAACTGGAACTGGATCAGGTTGCCGACCATCCAGCTCTTCTCGCCGCCGAGCAGGTCGGAGACGACGAACTGGCCGACGCTGGGGATGAAGACGAGGACGACGCCGGCGACGATGCCGGGCATCGTCAGCGGGACGGTGACGCGCCAGAACGCGCGCCACGGCGTGGCGCCGAGGTCGCCGGCGGCCTCGAGCAGGCCGCGGTCGAGCTTCTCGAGCGACGCGTAGAGCGGCAGGACCATGAACGGCAGCTCGCAGTAGACCAGGCCGATCAGGACGGCGGTCGGCGTGTAGGCGAGGCCTATCGGCCATAGGATCATCTTCCACGCGGACGCGCGGATGACGAAGCTGGTCCAGAACGGGACGGCGACGGCGATTAGCAGCAGGCTGCGCCAGCGGGGGCTGGCAACGACGGCGATGTAGTAGGCGACGGGGTAGCTGACGACCAGGCAGATCGCGGTGGTCGCGACGGCGATGCCGAGCGACCGCCAGTAGGTGCGGCGGAAGATTTCGCCGGTGGCCTCCTTGTAGTGGGCGGCGTACTCGCCGCTGCGGACGTGGGCGGCGACGTCGTCGACCTTCACCGGGTCGCCGAACTCGTCGGCCGGGGCGAAGCTGACGAGGAAGATCAGGCCGAGCGGGACCATGAAGAACGCGCCGAGCACGGCCCACGTCGGGAGCACCTGGAGCCAGGACGAGGCGGTGTCGCGCGTCATGCCGGCTCCCGGCTTTGGCTTACCGGCTCCTGCTTTCCCATCACGACGGCGTTGCGCGGGTCCCAGCAGACCCAGGCCTTGCCCATCTCGGGGAACTCGTCGACGTCCGCGGCGGGGCGCGCGACGTTCTGCTGGTAGACGGTCACGCGCTCGCCGGCGCGGTTGCGGACCGTCCAGACGGTGGCGACGCCCTGGTAGACGCGCTCCTCGATCGTGACCTCCATGCAGGCCCGGGCGTCGGACGGCGGCGGCTCGGTCGGCCAGAGCTCGAGCTTCTCGGGGCGGACGACGAAGCGGACGGCGTCGCCCTTCTCGTAGTCGCGGGCTTTGTAAAGCAAAGCGGACTCGAAGCCGGCCGGGGAGGTGACGGTCAGGATCGTGCCGTCGACGTCGGCGACGCGGGCGGCGAGGAAGTTGCCGGCGCCCATGAAGTCGGCGACGAACGGGGTGGCGGGGCGCTCGAACACGTCGGCGGCCGCGCCGAGCTGCTCGACTTTGCCGCGGTTCATCACGGCGATGCGGTCGCTCATCGTCAGCGCCTCCTCCTGGTCGTGGGTGACGAACACGAACGTGATCCCGAGCCGCCGCTGGAGGTGCTTGAGCTCGACCTGCATCTCCTTTCGGAGCTTCTGGTCGAGGGCGCCGAGCGGCTCGTCGAGCAGGAGGACGCGCGGCTCGAGGACGAGCGCGCGGGCCAGCGCGACCCGTTGCCGCTGGCCGCCGGACAGCTCGTGGGGGTGGCGGGCTTCGAGGCCGGTCAGGCGGACGAGGTCGAGGACGGCGGCGACGCGCGCCGCGCGCTCGCGGCGGGGGACGCCCTGGTAGCGCAGGCCGAACGCGACGTTCTTCGCGACCGTCATGTGCGGGAACAGGGCGTAGTGCTGGAAGACGAGGTTGACCGGGCGGCGGTGGGCGGGCGTCCGGGTCACGTCGCGGCCGTCGATCACGATGTTGCCGGCGTCGGCGCGCTCGAGGCCGGCGATCATGCGGAGCAGCGTGGTCTTCCCGCACCCGCTGGGGCCGAGGAGCGAGAAGAACTCGCCGCGGCGGACGTCGAGCGAGACGTTGTCGACCGCGCGGACGTCGCCGAAGCGGCGGGCGGCGCCGACGATGCGGATCGAGTAGTCGTTCTGGTGGTCGGCGGGAGCGGGCATCGGGCCGGCGGGGATTCTCCGCGAACCGGGGCGAGATGCAAACGGGGCGCGGGACCGCGGCGCCCCGCGAAAACTGCACTTGCGAGCCGGCGCCAGCCGAGTATACTTTGTAATACAAAGCAAAGGAGCCTGCGCATGCCGTTTCCGTCCTTCGCGTCCGTTCACGCGTTCTGCCACCGCACGCTGTTCTACCCGCTGGCGCTGTCGACGCTGCTGTGCGCGGTGTTGATCGTCGGGCGGGTGGTGGTCTCCGACACGTACGGCTACCGGTTCCTCGTCTGGAACTTGTTCCTCGCGTGGCTGCCGTACGCGTTCGCGGTGGGGGTGGTGCTGGTCCGCCGGCGGCGGCCGGGACGGTGGTGGGCCTGCGTCGGCCTGGCCGCGCTCTGGGCACTGTTCCTGCCGAACGCGCCGTACATCGTGACGGACTTCAAGCACCTGCTGCACCTGCGGCCGTTCCCGATCATGTACGACATCGTGCTGATCTTCGCGTTCGCGTGGACGGGGCTGCTGCTGGGGATCGTGTCGCTGTACCTGCTGCAGACGCTGGTGCGGGACCAGTGGGGCGCGGTCGCGGCGGCCGCGTTCGTGGTGGCGACGGCGCTGATGACCGGGGTGGGCGTTTATGTCGGGCGGTTCCTGCGGTGGAACTCGTGGGACGTGCTGACCCGCCCGGCGACGCTGGTGCGGACGACGCTGGACGCGGCGCTGAACCCGCTCGACCACACGCACGCGCTGGCGCACAGTTTGGTGTTCGCGACGGCGACGCTGGCGTGCTACCTGACGTTCCTGACGTTGCGGCGGGAGTCGCGGGAGTAGGGCCGGCGCGGAAGTCCGAAGCCCGAAACCCGAAGTTCGAATCAATGACGAATGACCGAAGGGCGGAAGGCCGAAACGGGGCGGCGGTGGCGCGCGGAAGTGAACGGGGGCGCGTCGGGCGCCGTGATCCGGCCCCCTCTCCCGGTCGCGACGGTTGACGATCGTCCGCCGGGACGCGCGGACGCGGCGGGGAGAGGGTTGGGGTGAGGGGTCTTCCCGAACGGCGAGGGGCGCACCCGGCGCGCGGGAGGCCCCTCACCCCCGCCCTCTCCCACGGCCGGTGCGCGGGTCGGCGAGGGTGCGCGGTGGGCGGCCTTGGGAGAGGGAGGGCGCACCTGCGTGGCGCGCGGGCGCGCGACATTGTGTCGAGTGTATGTGGGGACGGTGGTGTATGTTCCCAGAGGGGGGTGGGGGGGTCGGCTCACGAGCCACCCCTGACCCCCCTCTTCTTCTTTTACTTAATATAAGGTCGGGAAGAAGAAGCGAGGGGTGACGCCGTCGCGCCGTCCGCGCCGGCGCGCCCCCCCACCCCACCTCCCAGGACATACACCACCGTCCCCACATACACCCGACGGGACGTTTCTGACCGTACGGCGCGAATCGCGGGATTGAGCGGCACGGTGTCGGCACCGTTATAGTGGGGCGGTGACGTCTGCCCCTCCGCCGACGGTTCGCCTCGTCGACTTGTGCCCGGACTGCGGCTATTCGCTGCTCGGCCTGCCGGAGGAAGGGCGGTGCCCAGAGTGCGGGCGGGCGTACGACCAGCGGGTGATGATCCTGCACGGGATGGCGCTAGGCGCGCACGCGACGCTGGCAAACGCGTCGCCGCGACGGGCGTTCTGGCTGCTCGTCGGCGGCCTGTTCCCGTTCGTGCACTCTTTCGTCTTTGCGGATGGCGTCAGTTGGCGGTTACGCGGGGCGTTCGTGACGTTCTTCGGGTTGCTGGCCGCGGCTCACGTCACCGACCTGATTCGGCGGTGGACCAACCCGCGCCCCGGTCTTGTGCAGGTGTACTTGTCGCCTACCGGTTGCTTGCAGGTGGACGCGCAGGCAGCGGACCGTCCGGGTGGCTCGTGGCTGGCGGTGCGCCGGGTGCTACAAGGCGCGCTGGTGATCGCGGCGGCGATCTGGTGCGTGATGGGCCTCACCGCCTTCATGGATGTGTGGCGGGCGGTGGCGATCGTCGGCTTCCTCTCCGTAGTCGTTGCCGTGCCCGCCTACTTCAGTTGGCGGTTCCGATGGGCAGGCGCCAGGACCGTGGTTCCCCCGAACGAGATCGATCAGCGGGTCCGCGCAGAGGGGCACCCGTGGATCGCCGTGGCCGGCATCGAGCTGGCGCCCGTCGACGACCGCCGGACGGAACTGCGCGTGCGGCTGAAGGAGCCGTCGAAGCGGTGCGGGACGGAGGCGGTCAATGCCGACCTACAGTGCGACCCGGCGCGGCGGGCGGAGGTCGAACGGCTGCTCCGGGCATGGACAATCGCAGCGGTGGCGGCGGCGAGCGCCCCAACCGCAAGGCGAGTGACGACTACCGTTCCGTTACCGGCCGTGACGCGAGCCCCAACTTCCGGCCGCGCTTTGTGGCGTTGTCCGTCGTCTGGATCGATCGCGGCAGGGAGAGGGCTGGAGCTCGGGGGGCTTGAGGCGTCGAGTTGTGCCGTCCGCCGTTCCGGAAGACGCCTCACCCCCGCCCTCTCCCACGGCCGATTGGACCGAGCGGCGAGCGGCCGCCACCATCGGCCTCGGGAGAGGGAGGGCGCCTTTCGCGCGGCTCAGGTCGGTCGGGTTACTTCGCCGTTACCACCACCCGCGTGGTCTGGTCGGGCCCCTGCTGCACTTCCTCCCACGTGGCCTCGCCCATCAGGGCGGACAGGTCGCTGAAGCCTTCGAAGAGTTCGGCCATCTGGTGGTCCTTCGCGAACACGTTGACCCAGGCGCCGGCGTGGCGAACGTAGGCGGCGACGGTTTGGCCGGGGAAGCGGCCGAAGTCGACCAGGCGCCCGTCGGCGACCACGGGCGGGGAGACCGGTTGCTGCGTCCCGGTCGCGCTGGCGATGATCTCGCGGCTGAGGCGGGCGGACGTGCTGAAGACGAGGAACCCGTCGACCGTGAAATAGTGCGGGCGCAAATCGCCCTCCAGCGTCAGCGACACCTTCGCCCCCTGGGCGGCGGCGGCCTCGTCGACGAACGAGCCGTCGAACGCCCAGGTCTTGCGGCCGAGCCCGAGGTCGACTTCCTTCACCCGGGGCTGGGACTTCGGGCGGTCGACGCCGGCGCTGGCGAGGAAGCCTTTGGCGATCGCCGCGCTCAGGTCGGACATCAGCGCCTCGCCGGCCTGGGCGTTTTTCGGGCGGCCGATCAGGGCGAACTCCATCATCGGGAGGTTCGCGCCTTCGAACGCGAGTTTCTCGTCCTTGTGCTCGACGCGGAGCGCGAACTTCGGCACGGTGCCGCGCGTGCCGATCATCCAGGCGGCGCCGGGCTCGAACAAGGCCGGCGCCTTCTCGACGAGCAGCGCGCGGGCGTCGGCGAAGTTGACGTAGTAACCGGCGAGCGCCTTGGACAGCAAATCGGCGTTCGGGCCGCCGCGGAGGTCGGCCTTCAGCGACTGGACCTCCATCCGCCCCTCGGCGTCCATCAGCGTGCCGAGCGCGAGGTCGGCGGCGCTGGCGGCGGACTGCACCTCGTAGGCCTCGGCCGTCGCCGGGACGAACTTGAGCAGCGGCGACCCGGCGAGCGCCGGCGCCTCGGCGACCTGCTGCTCGCGCACCTCCACGCGGACGGCCGAACGCTCGTCCACCCACGCGCGGGTCTGGCCGGTCGCGCCCCAGAACCGCAATTGTTCGGCCATCGGCTCGAGCGAGCCGAGGAAGTCGTTCTCGTCCTGCTCGCGGGCGGCCTGGGCGAACTTCGTGTCCTTCCACTGGCCCCACAGCTTGGCCCAGCCGGCGACCCACGGCTTGAGCTGCGCGAGGTCCCACCGCGCCCACCACAAATCGCCGGCGTCCCAGCGGAACAGCGGGCCGAGGTCGGCGGCCTTCAGCGGCGAACCGGTCGGCGGGCGGCCGATCGTCAGGACGATCCCGTCGCCCGCGGCCTCGAGCGCGGCCTCGACCCGCAGGCCGGCGAGCGTTTTGGCCATCTCGCGGGCGGCGGGGGAGTCGGCGCTGGTGACGACGCCGAGGCCGTCGAGCACGGCCGCCAGCGTGGCCGGGTCGGTCAGGTCGCCGATTTTGGCCGCGAACTGAACCTTCGTCTCCTCGACCCTCAGGGCGGCGCCGGGCGGCAGTTGCTGCTGCATCTCCTTGAGCTGCGCGCCGGCGAGGCCGACCAGCGCGGCGGCGTCGGCGGGCTGCCGCATCCGCACGTACAGCCGCATGGCCGGGACTTGCATCTGCTTCACTTCGGCCAGCGCGAGGGCTTCGATCTTCAGCGCTTCCTTCGTGGCGGCGTCGTCGTCGAGTTCGGCGGCGCCGCGGCCGACGGTGGACAGGATCAGCAGGCGGAAGAACGTGTCGATCAGCTTGACGCCCGAGTCCTCGACGCCGACCGCGAACTCCGCCGGCACCCACCGCTGGTTCTGCCGGACGAACTCCCACCCCCGGACGGGGTCGAGCTGGGCGGTCGGGTCGAGCTTCCGCAGTGCCGCACCGAGGCGGCCTTCGAGCAGCACCTTGCGCAGCGCCGGGCTGTTCAGCAGCTTCTGGACGTGCGGCAGCGGGTCGTTCAGGGCGAACACCTGCTTGTGCTCGGCCGTGAGGTGTCGCGCGAACTGCGGTTCGGCCGCGCGCGCGGCCGCCGCCTGCATCGCCAGCCCTGCCCAAACCGCCACGAGGGTCATCGCCGCCGTTGTCGTCGTCGCCCGCACGAACCGCATGATCGAACCTCCCTGGGGTCAGCCGCCGGTCATTTTCGTCGCGACTGCGGCGGCTGTAAACGCACCCGTTGGAATCAGCAAGGCCCTGTTCCGGGTAACAGGGTGCGGCGTGGACAGCGCGTAACATTCCCGTGTCCGCCCCACGCTGGCCTTCGGCGGGTGGCGGGCGTCGTATGGCCATCAAAGCCCCCTGCCCGCGTTGCAAGCACGTCACGCACCTGCCGGACTCGGCCGGCGGGAAGCTTGGGCGGTGCAAGCAGTGCAACGCGATCGTCCGCGTGCCGCTGGCGGAGTCGCAGCGGAAGTACTGCTCGGTCTGCCGGGCCGACGTCTCGCTGACCAAGCGGGTGAAGGACCCGCGCGACGGCCGTTACTTCTGTGCGGCCTGCTGGCAGTCGGCGCGGGAGGCGGCGTCCGCGACGGGGGACGACTTCTGGAACGCACTCGAGGACCTGGACGCCCGCTGACCCCGCCGCCCACTCCTCCCAGGTTGCGCATTCGCACCCGCCGGCTCCGCTAATCGCGGCGGGGACGCTGGATTCTCAACGCCCACGGCAGCGCAGGGTATTAGTGCGGTCATGCTTCCGAGGGCGCTGGTTCCCACCCTTTCACTGTTCCTGACTACCGTCGCCGTCGCTGGCGACGTTGCGGTCATGGCGCGCCCGGAGACGGCGACCCCGGTGACGACGTCCGACGCCGGGGCGGCCACGCAGCCGGCCAAGCTGTTCGACGGCTACCGCCACCTCGACCCGGGCTCGTGGGTCGTGACGGAGGCGCGGGTTCGTTCGAACGGCACGCCGACCGCGATCCGCCGGAAGGTGATGGTCACGACCGACGCTGCGGGCCGCCGCGTCCTCGAGGACCACCGGTGGCACAACGAGGCGTTCGAGCCGACCGGCCCGGCCCAGCCGCTCGCGCCGCCCGACCGACGGGCGTTTGACGAACTGGGCCTGCGGCCGCAGTCGACGCTGCCCGACCAGCCGCTGACGGTCGGCCGAAAGCGCTACCTCTGCTCGGTCGCCACGTACGTGATCAAGGGCGGCGACCGCTCGACCACGCTGACGCTGTACCGGGACAAGTCGAAGTCGACGCAGCTCCCGCCGCGGTCGATCGCCGTCAACGGTAAGGACCTCCCGCTGCCGGCCGACTGCCTGCAGGCGGACGTCGTGGTCGAAGGGGCGACGGTCTCGACCCGGGGGCAGCGGCGGATCGTGTCGCTCGCGTCGCCGATCCGCGTGAACGGGCAGGCGTGCAACTGCCTGGTCGAGTCCACGCGCACCGAGGGGACGAGCAACGGCAAACCGATGACGCTCACGGTGCAGGAGTGGTTCTGCCACGACCTGCCCGGCGAGCGGCTGCGGACGGTCACGCAGATGACCGTCGGTTCGATGGAGGCCGCGAGCGACGTCGCCGTCCTCGACTTCCACGTCGCCCGGCCGGACGCGACGATCCACACGCACACGCCCGCCCCCCCTGCCCCAACATCTCCCCCGTCGGCCGAGTAACATACGACGTGGCACGGGCCGGACGCCCGTGCCCGTGTCACCGCGCCGCAGGCCCCCAACCGTCGAGACTTATGCGCCAACCCCTCCGCACCCTGTTGCTCGCCGCGTCTTTGTGCCTCGCCGCCGCGTTCGCCCGCGCGGGCGACAACTGGCCGCAGTTCCGCGGCCCGACCGGGCAGGGCGTGACGGACTCGACGGGGCTTCCGCTCACGTGGGGCGAGGGGCAGAACGTCAAGTGGAAGACGCCGATCCACGGGCGGGCGTGGTCGTCGCCGGTCGTCTGGGGCAGCCAGATCTGGTTGACCACGGCCAGCGAGGACGGCCGCTATCTGTCCGCGCTCTGCGTGGACAAGGAGACGGGCAAAGTCGTGCACGACCTGAAGCTGTTCGAGGACCCGACGCCGAACCCGGTGTTCAAGAAGTTCAACACGTACGCCTCGCCGACGCCGGTGATCGAGGAGGGGCGCGTCTACATCACGTTCGGGGCGGCCGGCACGGTCTGCCTCGACACGGCGACCGCCAAGCCGGTCTGGGAGCGGCGGGACATCAAGGTCAACCACTTCCGCGGTGCGGGGTCGTCGCTGATGATGTACAAGGACCTGTTGATCTTCGACTTCGACGGCAGCGACGCGCAGTTCGTCGTCGCGCTCGACAAGAAGACCGGCGAGACCGTCTGGCGCACCGAGCGGAGCGTTGACTACGGCGACCTCGGGCCGGACGGCAAGCCGAAGGCGGACGGGGACTACCGCAAGGCGTTCTCGACCTGCCGGATCGCGACGGTCAACGGCAAGCCGGCCGTGATCAGCCTGGGTTCCAAGGCCACCTACGCGTACGAGCCCGAGACCGGCAAGGAGATCTGGCGGCTCGACCACAAGGACTACCACAGCGGCGCGGCGACGCCGGTCGTCGGGGACGGCCTGATCTACATCGCCCCGGGGTACGGCGCCGGCGGGCTACTCGCGATCAAGGCGGACGGCCAGGGGGCGCTCGGGGCCGGGAACGTCGCGTTCAAGATCACGAAGAACGCCCCGAACAAGCCGTCGCCGCTGCTGCTCGGGAGCGAGCTCTACTTCGTCAGCGACAACGGGTTCGCGTCGTGCGTGGACGCGAAGACCGGCAAGGAGCATTGGCGCGAGCGCGTGAAGGGCAACTTCAGCGCGGCCCCGCTGGCCGGCGACGGCAAGATCTACTTCTTCGGCGAGGACGGCACGACCACGGTCGTCGCGCCCGGAACGCAGTTCAAGAAGCTGGCGGAGAACAAGCTGGAGGAGACGCAGCGGACGATGGCGGTGCCCGCCGTCAGCGGCAAGGCGCTGTTCGTCCGTGGGGGCACCGCGTTGTACCGGATCGAGCAGTAAGGCCGCTCGAGGCTTAGCGAGCGCGGCAATTTCGGCTAGTGAAGGACCGCCCGGTCGGGATCCCCTACCACTTCGAACAGGACGTCGAGTCCGGTTTGGCGGAACAGGTCGGAGACGCTTGCCGACGCGCCTGCGACGCGCACCTCGCCGGCGTAGTCGACGACGCCGCGGCGGACGGCCAGCATGACGCCAAGTTGGGCGCTCGATACGCGGCCCAAAGCGCCGAGGTCGAGCGTGACGCGAGTCGGCCGGGTCTCGACCAAGTCGGCCAGTTGCCGTTCGAGGTCGCGGGGGGCGGTGGTGCCCTCGGCCAGGCGGACGACGGCCTCGTCGGCGGCGCCGTAGGTGACCGTCATCGCGAGGTCGACTTGGGTGGCGGGCATCCGTTGCACGGTAGACCCTGAATAACGCAGCCGCCACGGCCCTGAACAGGGGCGAACTTCGGATTTTCCTCATCATTTTTCGCTTGGGCGCTTGTGCCTCGGCCGTGAGGCGGGCCACGCGCCGCGCCCGAAATGTCGGACAACGGCCGCGACTGGGGTGCCGACGCCTAGGCCGGTGGGGGTGACCGGGGTAGCATCACCGCCGGATGTCGTCGCGCCGCCAGACCGCTTTGAAGAGTCCCTCGCCGGCCCCGCCGCCGCCCGAGCCGGTGCAGTCGTTTCGGCCGCGGATGTTGCTGATCGGGGTCGTGTTGGGTGTGGCCGTCGGCGTTGCCGTCGGGGCGGCGGTGTTCTTCGTCAACCGCAGGCCGATCGACCTCGGCGTCGTGTCGCCGCGGGAGGAGGCCACGCCGGCCGTGGCGGTCGGCGCGGGGGACAAGGAGGTCTTCGCCGCGTACGCCGGTTCGGCGTCGTGTCGCGACTGCCACGCGAAGGAGTACGACCTTTGGGCGAAATCGCACCACGGGTTGGCCGAGCGGGCGGCGGATCCGGCGCTGGACAAGGCGGCGTTCGAGCCGCCGCGGTCGTTCGACCACGGGACGCAGAGGACGGAGGTGCGCGCGAGCGGCGACAAGTTCGCCGTAGTCACGCCCGGCCTGGACGGCAAGCCGGTCGCGCACCCGGTCGAGCGGGTGATCGGCGTCAGCCCGCTGCGGCAGTTTTTGACGCCGTTCCCCGGCGGGAACCGGTTGCAGACGCTGGAGGCGTCGTACGACCCGCACAAGAACGAGTGGTTCAACGTCTACGGCGACGAGGACCGGCGGCCGGGCGAGTGGGGGCACTGGACCGGGCGGGGGATGAACTGGAACAGCCAGTGCGCCAGTTGCCACAACACGCGGGTGCGAAAGAACTACGACGAGCGGACGGACTCGTACCACACGTCGATGGCGCAGCTCACGGTGAGCTGCGAGTCGTGTCACGGGCCGATGAAGGCGCACGCGGACGCGTACCGGGCCGGCACGACGCCGCCGCCCGTGAAGCGGCTGACGAAGGACCAGACGTTCGACACGTGCGGTTCGTGCCACGCCCGCCGGAGCGAGTTGACGGACGACTTCGTGCCGGGCGACGCGTTCCACGACCGGTACTCGCTGTCGATCACCGACCTGACCGACACGTTCCACCCGGACGGGCAGGTGCGGGATGAGGACTACGAGTTCTCGGCGTTCCTGGGGTCGAAGATGCACGCGGCGGGTGTCCGGTGCGCGGACTGCCACGAGCCGCACTCGGGGAAGCGGCTGTTCGAGGGGAACAACCTCTGCATGCGGTGCCACAACGGCTCGCACCAGGGGAGCCCGGTGATCGTGCCGGAGCAGCACTCGTTTCATAAGGTGGACAGCGCGGGGAACCAGTGCGTGAACTGTCACATGCCGCAGACGACGTTCATGCAGCGGCACGGGCGGCACGACCACGGGTTCACGGTGCCGGACCCGGTGCTGACGAAGGAGCACGGGATCCCGAACGCGTGCAACCGGTGCCACACGGACAAGGACGCGGCCTGGTTGATCGCGGCGGTGGACCGGTGGTACGGGGCGCGGATGAACCGGCCGTCGCGCGAGCGGGCGCGGGAGGTCGCGCGGTCGCGGCGGGGGGACGAGGGGGCGCGGCCGGCGGTCGTGCGGATGCTGCGGGAGGAGAAGCAGCCGTACTGGCAGGCGGTGGCGGCGGCGGTGCTGGGGCAGTGGGCGGCGTCGCCGGACGTGCTGCCGGCGCTGCTCGAGGCGCTGGGGCACGCGAGTCCGATCGTGCGGGAGAACGCCGCCCGCGCGCTGCAGCCGCTGGCCGACGCCCGGCACGAGGGGGTGCGGACGGCGCTGACGAAGCTGCTGGCGGACCCGGCGCGGTCGGTGCGGATCCGGGCGGCGTGGGCGCTGCGGGACGCGGTGGAGCCGAACTCGGCGGTCGGGCGCGAGCTGCTCGCGTCGCTGGCGCAGTCGGCGGACCAGCCGACGGGGGCGGCGCAGCTCGGCACGTACCATCTGTCGCGCGGGGACCTCGGGCGGGCGGTGGGGTACTTCGCCAAGGCGGTGCAGTGGGATCCGAACAGCGCGCCGCTGCGGGACTCGCTGGCGGTCGGGTTCAGCCTGCAGGGCAAGACCCGGGAGGCGGTCGAGCAGCTGACGCACGCGATGCAGCTCGACCCGCGCGACGCGGAGTACCCGTACAAGCTCGCGCTGGCGTACAACGAGCTGAACCAGCCGGATCGGACGATCGCGTTTCTGGAGGAGGCGCTGCGGCTCGACCCGCGGCACGCGCGGGCGGCGTACAATCTCGGGCTGGCGCACGACCGGGCGGGGCGGGCGGAGCAGGCGGTCGAGGCGCTGCGGCGGGCGGAGGGGTTGAACCCGAACGACCCGGACGCGCCTTACGCGCGGGCGACGATCCACGCTAAGCTTCGGCAGCTTCCGCAGGCGCGGGAGGCGGCGGCGCGGGCGCTGCAGATCGATTCGCAGTACCGGCCGGCGATCGAACTGCTGCAGATGCTGCGGTGAGCCTTTCCGCAGCGCGTGCCCGTCAGCGCGGCCTGCGAATTCGTGCCGCGCGCTTGCATCCTTTCACGGCGGCCGGCATGCTGCCGGCGGAGCGAACAGTCTCCTAACCTCAGCAGTTCACGTCGGGACACGGATGTCACTCGAACTCTGCATTTTGGCCAGTGGGTCGTCGGGGAACGCGGCGGTGCTTCGGGCGCCATCGGGGGCGATGTTGATCGATTGCGGGATCGGGCCGCGGGTGACGGCGCAGCGGCTGGCGAACAGCGGGGTGCGGGTGGGGGACCTGTCGGCGGTTTGTTTGACGCACCTGGACCGGGATCACTTTAGTCCGAGTTGGTTGGCGACGCTGGTGCGGCAGGGGGTGCGGTTGTTCTGCCACCGGGAGAAGGTGGGGGCGGTTCTGCGGGCGACGCAGGTGGACTCGCTGGGGGAGGTCGAGCGTTTAATCGTGCCGTTCGAGGAGGGCGAGGCGTTCTGTCCGCTGGAGGGGGTGCGGTTCGAGGCGATCGGGCTGGCGCACGACCGGGAGGGGTCGCACGGGTTCGTGATCGAGGGGTTCGACTACCGGATCGGGTACGCGACGGACCTCGGGCACGTGCCGACGCACCTGCTCGAGCGGTTTTGCGACCTTGATCTGCTGGCGCTGGAGTCGAATTACGACTCGACGATGCAGCAGGCGAGCCCGCGGCCGTTCTTCCTGAAGCGGCGGATCACCGGGGGGCGGGGGCATCTGTCGAACGACCAGGCGCTGGCGGCGGTGCGGCAGATTCTGGATCGGGCGCAGGCGTGCGACGGGCGGCTGCCGGAGCACATCGTGCTGCTGCACCGGAGCCGGCAGTGCAACTGTCCGGACCTGGTGCGGGCGCTGTTCTCGAAGGACCGGCGGATCGCGCCGCGATTGACGCTGAGCGACCAGTATCGGCCGACGCCTTGGCTGCGGCGGAAGTCGGTGCGGGCGGCGACGGGGGAGCAGTTGTTGCTGGCGTTTTGAGGGGGCGAGGGGACGTCTGTTGATCCGCGGAACCGCAAGCGACATATCGTGCGGGGCGGCGGGTGGGATGGTGGGGAGGACGGGTCGCAGAGAAAGAAAGAAGCAAAGAAGCAGAGGGGGACGGAGGGGCGGAAATCCGTCGGGAAAGCGCGCGTGGTACGCCGGTGGATGATCCGCTTCAGGCGACGAGGCTTAGGGCTTGGGCGGAGCGGATGTTGATGTCGATGCTCAGGCCGAGTTCGGCTTCGAGGAGGCGGAACTTCTTGCGGCGGAGGTAGGCGCGGCGGACCTTGGGGGTGGGGTCGGCGAGGTAGCAGGTGACGGTCAGGCGGCGCTTTTTCAGGCCGAGGACGAGGCGGGGGGATTCGAGGGAGCGGCTGTCGAGGGCGTCGGCGGTGCGGAGGAGGGCGAGGGTCTTGCGGAGGGCGTCGGCGTCGTCCCAGGGGCGGAGGACGGACTCCTGGCCGGGCTCGGGGACGTCGTCGCGGTGGTAGAGGGTCAGGTAGGCGAGGGCGCGGCGGGCGGGGTCGCCGACGGGGAGCGCGCGGTCGCGGAGGAGCATGCGGGCGCCGTGGAGCGGGTGGTCGGGCTTGTCGACGCTGCGGCCGACGTCGTGGACGAGGGCGGCGGCGCGGAGCAGGTTGCGGGAGGCGGGGCCGAGGCGGTGGAGGTCGCGGGTCAGGTCGAACAGGGTGGTGGCGATGCGGGAGACGCGGCGCTCGTGGTCGAGCGAATCGAGGTGGCGCGAGGTCCAGTGTGCGAGGGCCCGTAGGTCCATGGCGGTTGCGATCAGCATAGCGGGGCCTCGGATTTCGTGAAACCGGGGATGCGCGGGGCGACAGTGTGGGGTTTTTCGGCGGTTGGGCGCGGGGCGTTGAGAAGTCACGCGGCGGCGCGCGGGGGGCGTGGGGCAGGGCTGGGGGCGGGGGTGTTATCGGAGGGTGGTTGGGAAGCACGCGGACAACCCACGGAACGAGTTCCGCGGGCGTTCGCGGGGAGTCGGTGCGCGTTGTTACAGGAACTTTACCCACGCCGGGGGCGCGGGGGCGTCTAATGGGGCGGACGGTTTGGCGGTCGGGTGCGTGGTCGCTCGGTCGCCGGCGGCGTGAACGCTCACCCCGGCCCTCTCCCGGAGTACCGGGCGAGGGGGAGGGGGGAGGCGTGCGGCGGATGATGCTGCTCTAATCAGCGGGAGGTTCTTATGCGCGGCGCGTTTTCGGTGGTGGTCGTGGCGGCGTTGGTGGTGGGGGTCGGGCGGGAGGCGGCGCGGGCGTGCGGGGGGTACGGGGAGGACCCGGCGGCGCTGTCGATCCGGGCGTTGTCGGAGGATCGGGCCGAGAGCGCGCGGGCGGTTCGGCGGTTGCGGGCGATGGGGCCGGCGGGGCTGGAGGTGCTGATGGGTACGTACAAGACGGCGATCGACCGGTATCGGGCGAACCCGGCCGCTAGGGCGGAGCCGATGTGGGGGCGGTTGTCGGCGGCGTTGGACGCGGTGGCGGCGCAGCGGGACGCGTGGGCGGCGGGGTTGTACTGGTACACGGACCTGGAGGCGGCGAAGCGGGCGGCGAAGGCGACCGGGCGGCCGATCTTGTCGCTGCGGCTGCTCGGGACGCTGGACACGGAGTTCTCGTGCGCGAACAGCCGGTTCTTCCGGACGGCGCTGTACGCGAACGCGGAGGTGGGGAAGGCGCTGCGGGAGGGGTTCGTGCTGCACTGGCAGAGCCACCGGCCGGTGCCGCGGCTGACGATCGATTTTGGGGACGGGCGGGTGGTGGAGCGGACGATCACGGGGAACAGCGTGCACTACGTGCTGGCGGCGGACGGGCGGGCGGTGGACGTGATCCCTGGGCTGTACGGGCCGGCGAAGTTCTTGCAGGTGATCCGGGGGGCGAAGGATCTGGCGGGGCAGGCGGATCGGGAGTCGTTCCCGACGATTCTGCGGGAGTACCACGCGGGGCGGTCGGCGGAGGTGCGGAGGGCGTGGGCGGCGGACCTGGCGCGGGTGGGGGCGCCGACCGTGCCGCTGCTGGCGGCGACGGAGGTGCGGGCGCTGCCGACGGCGATGGACGCGACGCGGATCTCGGTGGCGAAGATGCAGGCGGAGGTGGCGCCGGTGGCGGCGTTCGTCCCGGGGCGGGAGTCGCTGGCGAAGGCGTCGGCCGACGAGGCGGTGTGGGGGAAGATCGCGGCGCTGCACCCGGCTTACGGGGCGCTGGACGCGGGGAGCCGGGCGGTGGTGGTGTCGAAGGTGGCGGCCGGTGCGCCGGTGGGGCCGGACGCGGTGGCGGCGGGGCGGGTGACGGCGTCGAAGATGCGGGTGGAGGACCCGGTGACGCGGCTGGTGCGGGGGTTCGAGCGGTCGGTGGCGGAGGACACGGTGCGGAACGAGTACGACTTCCACGGTCGGGTGCACGAGTGGTTCGCGCGGGGGGAGGTAGGGAGCCTCGATGATTTGAACGAGCGGGTGTATGCGGAGTTGTTCTTGATGCCGAAGAGCGACCCGTGGCTGGGGCTCGTGCCGGCGGACGCGTATACGGGGTTGCCGGCGTCGGCGACGGAGAAGCAGTAGGCAGTGTGCAGTGGGTAGTTGGGCAGTAAGTCGCGCGGGCGGCGCTCAGGGGGGGCGCCGCCCGCGGCGCGTGCGCTGGTAGAGGGTCATCAGGGGGGTCACGGATGCGCCGTGGACGACGATGGAAATGGCGATCGTTGCCAGGACGAGGCCGGTCAGGCGGTGGGCGTCGGCGGGGGCGAGGCCGTGCTCGATCGTGTACATCAGGTAGTAGATCGAGCCGATGCCGCGGATGCCGAACCAGGCGATCAGGCGGCGCTGGGCGGGCTCGGCGGGCTGGCGGGCGAGGCCGATGTAGACGGCGAGCGGGCGGAAGACGAGGAACAGGAGCGGGACGAACCAGAGGAGGTCCCAAGTGAGGTGGGCGCGGGTCAGCATCGCGCCGACGAGGATGACCAGCGCGACCTCGAGCAGGCGCTCGAGCTGCTCGTTGAAGTGCAGGACGGTGTGGGCGAGGTGGGCGGGGGCGGTCTCGGGGCGGGTGGCGAGTTCGTCAGGCTTGCCGCCGCGGGGGTCGACGTCCTCGGCTTCCTCGACGGCGTCGGGGCGGGGGGCGGTGTCGGCGGCGGGATCGGATTTGGGGTCGTCGTCGTCGTTGTCGTCGTCGTCGGGGGTCTGTTTCATTTCGACCTGCCGGAGGGCGAGGCCGGCGGCGAAGACGGCGAGGAAGCCGTAGGCTTTGACGGAGAGGGCGGCGCCGTAGGCGAGGGCGATCAGGCCGAGGGTGAGGAGCTCGTCGCGGCCGAGGGCGGCGCGGTGGGTTCGGCGGAGGTAGAGGACGAGGCGGGCGACGGCGCAGCCGAGGCCGCCGCCGATCGCGAGGCCGGCCGCGACGGCCCAGAGGACGTCGATCGCCCACCACCGCCAGCCCCAGGGGCCGAGCGCGTGGTGACCGAGCAGGCCGAGGCCGAGCATGACGAACGGGAAGGCGGTGCCGTCGTTGAGGCCGGCCTCGCCGGTGACGGCGAAGCGGACGCGGTCGCGGTCGAACGGGTTTTCGAGCTGGACGTCGGACGCGAGGACGGGGTCGGTCGGGGCGAGGATGGCGCCCAAGAGGACGGCGGCGCCGAGCGAGAGGCCCAAGCCCCAGGCGCCGGCGGCGGTGACGGCGGCGACGGTGAGGACCATCGAGATCAGCGCGAGCGCGACTGGCGTCCACCAGCGGGGGTCGCGGAGCGGCAGGCGGAGCTTGAGGCCGGCGGTGAACAGGGAGACGAGGACGGCGACCTCGACGAAGCGGTGGACCCAGGCGGCGTGGGCGACGGGGTCGACGCGGATCTTCTCGAAGCCGATCGGGCCGAGCGCGACACCGAGGGCGAGGTAGAGGGTGGAGGAGCTGAGGGGAAGACGGCTGACGAGGGTGGCGGCGAGCGACATGACGACGAGGACCGCGCCGATCAGGGCGAACCAGAAGATGGCGGGGTCGGTCGTCAGGGGGCGGTATCCGTGCGCAGGTGCGGGGCGTCCGTGCTCGTGTGGCGGGCGCAAGGATGCGGGGGCGCGCGATGTTTCGGCAACGGCGATTCTAGGAAGGATCGCGCGCGGGTTAGTCGCGATCCTGAGCTTGGACCCTCGATGTATGCCGTGCGGATGACGAGGCATCGCCACTCGATGCTAGATCCTTCGGTCGCTAAGGCTCCCTCAGGATGACTGGTGGGTGGGTGGGGAGCTACGTAAGCGTGAGCGGAGGCGAAGGCGGGTCGTTGTCGGGGGCGGGGGTTGGGGGTACATCTGAGGGTCGATGCCGCTCCGCACCGTTGCCCGCCGGTTTTTGCCGCACACGCCTTTGCCGGAGGCGGTGGCGGGACAGTTGGCGGTGGTGGTGGGGGTGTTGCTGCTGGGGGTGAAGTTCCTCGCGTACTACCGGACGGGGTCGGCGGCGATCTTCTCGGACGCGATGGAGTCGATCGTGAACGTGCTGGCGTCGTCGTTCGCGTTGTACGCGCTGTTTTACGCGCACCGGCCGGCGGACCGGGAGCACCCGTACGGGCACGGGAAGATCGAGTTCATGTCGGCGGGTGTCGAGGGGGCGATGATTTTGGTGGCGGCGGTGGTGATCGCGTTCCGGTCGGCCGAGGCGTTGCTGCGGCGGCCGCGGCTGGAGGAGATCGGGCTGGGGCTGGCGCTGATGGCGGTGGCGATGGTGGTGAACGGGGCGACGGGGGTGTTCTTGGTTCGGTCCGCGCGGCGGCTGGGGTCGCTGGTGCTGGAGGCGGACGGAAAGCATTTGCTCACCGACGCGGTGACCAGCGCGGCGGCGATCGTGGCGCTGCTGATCGTGCGGGGGACGGGGTGGCGGTTCGTGGACCCGCTCTTCGCGCTGTTGATCGCGGCGTACATCACGTACACGGCGGTCGGGCTGATGCGCGCGGGGGCGGCGGGGCTGATGGACCAGCAGGACCGGGCGGACGAGGAGTTGCTCGTGCGGATCCTGGACTCGCACCTGCCGGCGGGCGGGAAGCAGCCGCCGATCTGCTCGTACCACAAGCTGCGGCACCGGCACAGCGGGCGGTATCACTGGGTGGACTTCCACATCATGGTGCCGGCGAGGCTGAGCATCGAGCAGGGGCACGCGATCGCCAGCGCGATCGAGTACGAGATCGAGCTGGCGCTGGGGGAGGGGAACGCGACGGCGCACGTGGAGCCGTGCGGGGAGGGGGAGGCGTGCGCGGGGTGCGGGGGCGGGGCGCCGGCTTCGGCGGGATGACCGCGCTCCCGAGCGTGAAGAACGCGCTCAGCGGAGGACAATCGGGTTTCCTGCAGGTATTCTTGCCCGGGTTCCTGGGAGGAGGTGGCTTATGTCCCAAGCGGACGGCTTGGCTGGTGTGAGCACTGAACGGGTGTTCTCGGCCAGTGCGCGGGAGGTGTTCGCGGCGTTTGCGCGGGCGGATGTGCTGGCGCGGTGGTGGGGGCCGGCGGGATTCACGAACACGTTCGAGCGGTTCGAATTCGAGCCGGGGGGGAGGTGGGCGTTTGTGATGCACGGGCCGAATGGGGCGGACTATGCGAACGAGTGCGTGTTTCGGGAGATTACACCAAATGCGCGGGTGGTGATCGAGCACGTGGTGAAGCCGTGGTATCGGCTGAGGGTGACGTTGACCGCGCGAGGTGAGGGGACGGGCTGCGAGCGGACGAACGTGGCCTGGGTGCAGGAGTTTGAGAGTCCGGAGGTGGCGGCGAAGATGCGGCCGTTCGTCACGCCCGCGAACGAGCAGGTGCTCGACCGGCTGGGGGCCGTACTGGCCGGTCAAGGCGACTGAGCCTCGCTCCCCGGACCTTGTCTTTGGGGTTGAGATCGCCGCGTTGATTTTGGAGCGAACGTAATGGCCGAGAAGACGACCAAGAAGGCACCTCTCCCTAAGAAGGCCGCCGCCGCGAAGAAGGCCGCCGAGCCGAAGCTGCTTTCCGGCGGCAACCCGCAGATTCCGAAGGGGGACGGGGACGGGCCGGTGCAGGCGTTTATCGCGGCGATGCCGGGGTGGAAGCGGGAGGTCGGGCGGCGGCTGGATGCGCTGGTCGTGCAGACGGTGCCGGGCGTGCGGAAGGCGGTGCGGTGGAACACGCCCTTTTACGGCGTGGAGGGGCAGGGGTGGTTCCTCGGGTTTCATTGCTTCACGAAGTACGTGAAGGTGACGTTCCTGAAGGGGGCGTCGCTGCGGCCGCTGCCGCCGGGGGAGTCGAAGCACAAGGACGTGCGGTACCTCGACATCTACGAGGGCGACTGGGGGGGCCGGCTGGACGAGGGGCTGGTGGCGGGGTGGGTCAAGCAGGCGGCGGAGGTGCCGGGGGATCCGCTGTTTTGAGGGGCGGGCCGAGGCTGGTGGCGGGTCCGCGTGACGCTCGGGTGGACGATTATGAAAAAGGTGACGGCGAGTGCGAAGGCGCGAGGGCGAGGTTCGACGGGACAGGCCGGGGCGGATGCCGCTTCGGGCTTGATCGACGGGAGGATCAAGGAATTGGGCGATTGGCGGGGGGAAACGCTGACCCGGGTGCGGGCGCTCGTCCGGCAGGCTGATCCGGGTGTGGTCGAGGAGTGGAAGTGGCGGGTGCCGGTCTGGTCGCATCCGTCGTGCGGGATCATCTGCACCGGCGAGACGTACAAGGCGGTCGTGAAGCTGACGTTCGCCGAAGGGGCGGCGCTGGCGGATCCGTCGGGGCTGTTCAATGCCAGCCTGGAAGGGAACACGCGGCGGGCGATTGATCTGCGGGAGGGGGACGCGGTCGACGAGAAGGCGTTGACGGCGCTCGTCCGGGCGGCGGTGGCGCTGAACGCGGCGGGGCGGGTGGGCGGTCGCGACGGGCGGTCTTCAACCAAATCCAAGAGGGCATGAGCGGGCACCTGCGGGAATGATGGCGGTTTTGGCGGCACAGGAGACCGAGTGGCCCGGATCTGGAAAGGGCGACGCAAGTCCACTTCGGACCCGATGGCGGGCGGGTATGTCGCGTCGTCACACCCCGCCCCGCGGGGCTCCTCGGCGTTGCGACCCCGTGCTCGACCCGGCGCCGTGCTACTTCGTGCGCGTTTGCGGGTTCACCTTCGAGTTCTGGTCGACCGAGCACATCGCCGTCGCGCTCGATTTCTTTCGCCGGAAGGTGCACCCGGGTTCACGCGTGGGCGGGAACTGGGGCGAACACGACGTGACGCAGCGGTGGTTCGAACGGTTGCCGCTGGAGTTGCAACAGAACGGGAAGCGGGAGCGGGTCGTCGCGGCGCTGGAGCGGGCGATGGCGAAGTTCGGGTGAGGCGCTGCTGGTGTGGGGGGAGCCGCCCGCCGGCGCAGGCTGCGGGTCGATGAGGTGAATCCGCATGGTTCGGCGAGAAGCGTTTTCGATCCGGCTCCTGCCCGCCGGCGATCGTGGGCCGGGCGGCGAGCGCGCCGGCGAGATCCGCGTCGGCGTGTTCGTCGAGCGGTTCGCGGTGTACCCGTTCGACGGCACCGAGGAGGCCATGGCAGACCGGTGGTTGGACGAGCTCCGGCGGCTCGTCGACGGCGCCCCCGCGGTCGGCCTGCCGACCGCCACGAACGCGACGTGGGTGTTGTACCGGTCGGGCGGCGAGGTGATGGTGCGGCAGATGCTGATGTCGGGCGGCGTCGGGCCGACGCTGGCGCCAGGCGGGCGGGTCACGGCCATACCCGCGCGTCGGGCGGTCGACGAAGACGGCCGGCCGGTGAGCGAGTGGTCGACGACGGTCGAAGCCGTCGCGGCGTTCGTGGACGCCGGGCCGAGTGCCGCCGCGCGGCGTCAGCCAAGTTGATCCGAATATGGAAACGTCTTCCGGACAGGTCGATTTCGTGGCCGTGCTCGTGTTCGCGGACGGCCCCGGGCGTCGCGGGGTCGAACCTCACGTCTTCGCCGCCACGCACCCGGAGGTCGCGTATCGGTGCGCGCTGGCGAAAGGCCAAGAGGGGCGGTACGAGCGGGAATTCGTTGGTCTGGCCGAACTCGCGGTGACGACGGCGGAGGTGCCGCCGATCGGCAAGACCGAGGGCGGCGACGCCCGCGAGCTCGTCGTGCCCAAGGAGCAGTTGTCCGCGTTCCGCGACCCGCGGTGGTCCGGGGTGCCGTACGACGGGGCCGAATTGGAAGCGGCCCCTGCGCGAGCCGCCGGCGCTCGCGGAACTGCCCGGCCTGGAGCGGGTCGACTGGGGCCGCCTGTCGCACGCGTACGGCCCGGCGCTCGACGTGCCGATCGACCTCCGGCGGCTCGCGTCGTCGGACGCCGACGTGCGGGCGGGCGCCCTCTGGCAACTGGCGGGGAGCATTTACCACCAGGGCGACGTCTTCGACGCGACCGCGGCGGCGGTTCCGTTCCTCGTCGCGCTGGCGTCGAACCCGGCGCTCCCGAACCGGGCGGACGTCCTCGGCCTGCTGGCGGAGATCGCCGCCAGCGCGGCGGCCACCGATCCCGAGAAGATCAGAACGGGGTGGGCGCGGCGGGAGGCGGAGTGGCCGGCGGCCGCGTTCGCGCGGCCCGCGGCGGCGATCGCGGAGGAGCAGATCGCCGCAGGGCTGGCCGTGCGGGCGGCGGTGGAGGACGCTATGCCGGCACTGCGCCTGCTCGCCGGTGACGCCGACGCGGCGGTTGGCCGGGCGGCCGGCGAGGTCTTGGAGGCGATGAGCGCCAAACGCGCGTAGGTCGCCCGCGGGAGGGCCGGGGGCGGTGGTGCGCGGCGGCCGGCGGCGTATGATGGTTCGCCATGAACGCCCCTGCGGACAAGACGCCGTCGTTGCCCCTTTCTGCGAAGGCTCGTCGGACGGCGGATTCGCCGATTAACGCGCTGATCGGCGCGAAGATGGCGAACCCGGAGCTGGTGAACTTCGCGGCCGGACTGGTGGACGAGTCGACGCTGCCGGTGGCGGAGGTGCGGGAGATCACGGCGCGGCTGCTGGCGGACGAGCGGCAGGGGCAGCGGGTGTTGCAGTACGGGACGGCGATCGGGCTGCGGCCGCTGCGGGAGGCACTGCTGGCGCACCTGGAGAAGCTCGACGGGCGGCGGGTGGGGGAGATGGGGCTGTCGTCGGACGACATTCTGGTCAGCACCGGGTCGCAGCAGGCGCTGTACCTGATCGCGGACGTGCTGCTGGACCCGGGGGACGTGGTGATCACGGCGAACCCGAGCTACTTCGTGTTCACGGGGGCGCTGCAGTCGCTGGGGGCGCGGGTGCGGGCGGTGCCGATGGACGACCAGGGGATGGACGTGGACGCGGTCGAGCGGGTGCTGGAAGAGCTGCAAGTGCGGGGGGAGTTGGGGCGGGTGAAGTTCGTTTATTGCACGAGCTACTTCGACAACCCGACGGGGCTGAGCTTGTCCGTGGAGCGGCGGCGGCGGCTGGTGGAGATCGTGCGGCGGTTCTCGACCGAGCACCGCATCCTGATCCTGGAGGACGCGGCGTACCGGGAGCTGCGGTACGACGGGGCGGCGCTGCCGTCGATCAAGTCGTTCGACCCGGAGAACCGGTACACGATCATCACGCAGACGTTCAGCAAGCCATTCGCGCCGGGGATCAAGCTCGGGTACACGGCAATGCCGCCGGACCTTCTGGATCACGTGCTGCGGCAGAAGGGTGGGCATGACTTCGGGTCGGCGAATTTATGCCAGGAGATCGCGCTGGAGGCGATGCGGAGCGGGGCGTACGGCACTCACTTGGAGGTGTTGAAGGCGGAGTACCGGCGGAAGCGGGACGCGACGCTGGCGGCGCTGGCGGCGAATTTGACGGAGACGGCGGCGCTGCACTGGACGCACCCGCCGGGCGGGATCTACGTGTGGCTGACGCTGCCGCCGGGGGTGGACACGTCGCGGGCAGGGAAGCTGTTCGAGCGGTGCGTGACGTACGGGGTGCTGTACGTGCCGGGAGCGTACTCGTTCCACCCGGACGCGGACGGGCGGGTGCCGAACCACCACATGCGGTTGTGCTTCGGGCAGGTGACGATGGAGGAGATCGCGCCGGGGATCGAGCGGCTGGCGGGGGCGATTCGGGAGGAGGTGGGGGGGTAGTTGCTAGTTGCTAGTTGAGGAGGTGGGGCGCGGGGACGGCGCGTTGGCGGGGGCCAGGGGGATTTTCTTTTCGGGGGTTACGTTCAGGGCGGGGGGGGTCGCGCCGATTAGGTGGGCAGGGGTTGTTGGGTTGTTCCTGCCGCTGGCGATTCACTTATTATGGACGTTCGCTACATCAATCCGATTCTTTCCGCCGTGCGCCATGTGCTTCGGACGACGATGGGCGTGGACGTGGAGATGGGGCCGCCGCGGTTGAAGGACCGGCCGACCGGGCGGAGCCGGGCGTTCAACGTGTTCGTGGCGATCGACCTGTCGGGGTCGACGGAGGGGACGGTGGTGCTGCGGTTTCCGAACACGGTCGCGCTGGCGCTGATCGCGGGACTGACCGGGGAGGACGCGCGGGAGCTGGACGCGGGCGGGTACGACGCGCTGGGGGAGATCGCGAACATGGTGGTGGGCAACGCGAAGAAGGACTTCCCGCACGCGCTGGCGCGGATGTCGACGCCGCGGGTGGGGACGGAGGACGTGCTGAAGCGGCCGCCGGTGCTGGTGCTGCCGTTCGAGACGGGGCGGGGGCGGTTTCTGGTGGAGGTGAAGCTGCGGGCGGGGCCGCCGGCGCCGCCGCGGGTGCCGACGGCGGAGGACGCGGAGGTGTCGCGGATCGCGGACGCGATATTGGGGTGAGGTGGGGCGGGGCGCGGGTTCGAATCCCCGCGGACCCGGGCCGCGGGTGATCCGTCATCCTGAGCTTGCGAAGGATCTGGCTCCGAGCGACATGGCCGCGTCGTTCGCCGCCAGATCCTTCAGTCGCTAAGGCTCCCTCAGGATGACCTTCGCAGGCGATTGGGAGTTGGGGTGCGCGACGCCCGCGTCAGCGCACGGGAGCGGGGGTGCGGGTGTAGGCGATCAGGTCGGCCAGGGCTTGCGGGGTCAGGCCTTGTTCGAGGCCTTCGGGCATGAGTGAGAGCTTGGTGGCGGTGAGGGACTTGAGTTGGGGGCGGGGGATGGTTTGTTTGAGGCCGCTGGGCTGGTTGAGGGTCAGCGCGGCGGCGGTCTCCTCGGCGAGGAGGCCGACGTGGGTGTCGCCGTCGGTGGTGTCGAGCTGGTAGGCGACGTACTGGCCTTCGACGGCGGCGTTGGGGTCAACGATCGCGGTCAGCAGGTAGGTGGGGGACTTGTCGGTCAACGCGGCGAGGTCGGGGCCGACCGGGTGACCGAGGTCGCCGAGGCGGTGGCAGGCGGCACAGGCGCGTTCGAAGAGCGGGCGGCCTCGGGCGGGGTCGCCGGCGAGGGTGAGGGCGGGCTCGAACGCGCGGAGGGCGGTTGCGCGGGCGGGGGGGCGTTCGACGGTGAGCAGTTGGGTTGCGCGATCGCGGACGGTCGCGTCGGCGTGGGCCAGGAGTTTCTCGCGCGCGGGGGCGGGGACGTCCGTGGGGCTTAGTTGCTTCTGCTCGACCGCGGTTAAGAGCGCGGCGGCGGTGGCGGGACGGGCGGTCAGGGCGTCGAGCAGTTGGGAGCGGGTTGCGGGGGAGACGCGCGGGAGGGCGGTGGCCATGGCTTGCGCGGCGGCGGGAGCGTCCTTGCTGCGGACCAGGGCGGCGAGGGCGGCGGCCTGGAGGGACGGGAGGTGGCGGGCGTCGAGCAGGTTGCTGGCGGTGCGGAGGTCGGCTTCGGCGCGGGTGGGGTCTCGGCTGATTAGGCGGCAGGCGGCGAGGCGCTCGGGGAGGGGGCGCTGGTCGTCGGCGGCGCGGGTGGCGGCGACGGCGGCATGGGCTCGGACTCGCGCGGCGGCGGCTTCGGGGAGGGTCGGATTGCGGCGGGCGAGGGCGTCGAGGACGTCGGCGGCGGCGTTCCACTGGGGCGTGGCGGCTTGCGCGGTGTCGGCGGGGAGGAGGGCGAGGAGGACGTGTTCGACGTCGCGGGCGTCGGAGGTGGAGGCGGCGACCATCACGGCGAGGGCGGTGGCGAGGTCGGCGTGGCCATCAGCGCGGGCGTTTTCGAAGAACGGCAGCGGGCGGGGCGCCGCGGCGATCAGGACGGCAGCGCGCACCCACGGGTCTTGCGGGGCGGCGGCGAGGACGCGGCGGGTCAGGGCGAGGGGGGCGTCGCCGGGGCGGTGGCCGAGGGAGAGGACGGCCTGCTGGCGGACGGCGGGGTCGGGGTCGTCACCGAGTCTCAGGGCGGCGGATTCGAGGTCTGCGCGGGCGGCGGGGTCGGTGGCGGCGTCGTCGAGGACAGTCTCGCTCAGGCGCAGGGCGGTGCGGCGGACACGGGGGTCGGCGTCGGTGAGGGCGGCCTTTAGCAGGTCGGGGCGGGGAGCGCGGAGGCCATCGAGCGCCCACAGGGCTTGGGCGCGGGCGGCGGGGTGGGGGCTGGTTTGGGCGACGGTGGTGAGCGTGGGGATGGCGGTCGCGTCTTTGCGGTGAGTGAGTTCGCGGTGGACGAGGTCGCGGACGACGCCGTTGGGGTGGTCGAGGCGGGCGGCGAGATGGGCGGTGTCGAGTTTCGACAGGTCTTCGATCGGGCGGGGCGTGCGGCCCTTGGGGAGGACGCGGTAGATGCGGCCGCGGTCGTGGCCGGCGCGGGTGTCGAGGGTGGCGAGGCGCTGCTTGGTGATCCAGCGCGGGTGCTCGACGACGAAGCGGTGCATGTCGACGACCCAGAGTGCGCCGTCGGGGCCGGTGCGGGTTTGGACGGGGCGGAACCAGTTGTCGGTGGAGGCTAGGAACTCGCGCTGGTCGGCGGGGGCGCGGCGGGCGGCGAAGGTGCCGCCGTTCGGCGTGAGGACGAGGCGGCGGACGACGTTGTGCACCGGTTCGCAGAAGAAGGCGTCCTGAGCGAGCGGGTCGGCGTGCGAATCCCAGTGGCCGGCGTAATCGCGGTAGAGGGTGGGGCCGCAGGCGCTGGTGACGCGGTTGGCGCTCTGGGGCTCGTTGAAGCGGGCGAGGGTTCGGCTGGCGGGGAACAAGCGCTGGCCGTCCTTGTCGGCGGCGGTCACGCGGACGCGGGACGGGGGGAGTGGGGCGTGCGGGGCGCGGCGGGCGTAGCGGTCGTCTAGCGGGTAGTGGAGGAGCGGGGTGGAGTTGTCGTTGCCGAACCAGTGGTTCCAGTCGTCGCGGACGCGGCCGAACTGGGTGCGGCCGGCGACGGGCTCGAGCAGTCCGGCGTCGGGGTCGAAGCGGAAGTCGCGGGCGCCGAGGTCGAACGACTTGCCGGACCGGTCGCCGGTGATCACGCGGTTCTGGATGCTGCTGGCGCCGTGGACCTGGCCGTCGAGGCCCCAGGAGAGGCCGTTGACGGCCCACTGCTGGTTGTCGGGGCCGAAGCCGGTGAACAGCGCGGTGACGGCGTCGGGGTGGAGGTCGTTGTCGTCGGTCGCGTAGAGGATGCGCGGGGCGGCGCAGACGAGGACGCCGCCGCGCCAGCACATCAGGCCCTGGGGCTGGGGGAGGTTGTCGAGGAAGACGGTGGCCTTGTCGTAGCGGCCGTCGCGGTCGGTGTCTTCGAGGACCTTGACGCGGCCGCCGGGTCGGCCGTTGTCGTGGAGGCCGTCGGGGAAGTCGATCATCTCGACGACCCAGAGGCGGCCCTTCAGGTCCCAATCGATCGCGACGGGGGATTGAACGAGCGGTTCGGCGGCGACGAGCTCGATCTGCGCGTCGCCGTCGACTTTGAGCGTCTTGGGCGCGTCGGCGGGCGACTTGGGAGGCGGGAATTCTTCGAGCGAGGTTTTGGTGCGGAAGGAGGTGGGGAGGAGGGCGTGGACGGCGCGGACGATGTCGTTCTCGACGGACGGGGCGAGGCGGGCGGGGCGGGCGTAGTAGACCATCGCCCCCTCGGCCTCGTAGCCGCCTTCGGCGAGGATTCGGCGGGAGGGGATGTAGCAGGGGACGTCGTTGGCGTATGCGGTGACCCACAGGCGGGCGGGGTCGAAGTCGTGCTTCAGGCGGCGGGCATAGTCGACGACGACCTCGCCGGCGAGGAAGACCATGGCCAGGTCGTCGCCGAAGCGCCAGGTCTGGACGGTGTAGGGGAGGGAGTCGGGGAGGCGGCCGTCTTTGGCGAGGCGGGCGAGTTGGACTTTCGCGTTGTAGCCGATAGCGTCGGCGCGCTCGGCGAGCTTTTCGAGCTCGGGCTTGGTGGGGAGCTTGTCATAGGGGAGGGCGATGACGTTGATCTTGCCTTCGGGGGCGGCCGAGAGGGTGATGGGGGTGGGCGCCTTGATCAGGCGGGAGACTTCGTGGGCCAGGGCGGCGCCTTGCTGGCGGGCGAGGTCGAGCGTGCCGCGCGGCTTGGGGTTGGCGTCGGCGCCGCAGCCGATCGTGATCAGCGCGACGGCGCCCTTGTGAGCGGCTTCGAGGTTGTCGCTGGCGAAGCCGGCCCAGTCGCCGTGGACCTGGTTGATGTCGGCGCCGCCGGTGGTGCAGTGGCAGGCGTAGTTGGCGACGACGGCGCGGACGGCGCCGTCGGCGCCGCGGGCGATCAGGACGGGGAGTTCGTGGTCGACGGGGCCGGCGGTGTCGGGGGTCGGGGGCTTGCGGCGGTTGGCGGCGAAGTTGACGCTGCCGCGCGCGACGTGCAGCGTGCCGGGCCGGAGGTCGTCGAGGGCGGCGAGGGCGGTGCGTTCGAGCTTATCGGCGAGCTCGCGGGTGTAGGCGTCGATCCGGGCCTGTTGGTCGGGCGGGAGGTCGTGGCCGAAGATGTTGGGGGCGGCGTTGGTGAGGCAGGGGGCGGCGTGCGTGTGGGTGGCGCAGATCGCGAGGCGCTCGCGGGGGAGGTTGGCCTTGGATTTCAGGCGGGCGGCGACGGTCTCGACGAGGTCGCCGGGCAGGGCCATCGTGTCGACGGTGACGAGGACGGCGGCGTCGGCGCGGGTGGCGCCGACCGCGAGGGCGCGGGCGTAGAGCTTTTGGGCGACGCCGTCGGACTCGGTCTTGCGGGCGGCGTAGCCGCTGAGGCGGATGGGGGTGGTGGGGGTGACGTCGGTGCGGGCGGCGCCGATCTGGAGGTCGGCGGCGGGGGTGAGGGTGGGGAGGAGGAGGAGGGTCAGGAGGGGGAGTGCTTTCGGCATAGGAGTCTTTCCGGGTCGGTAAGCCGTGATCTGGCCCCCTCTCCCGGCCGCGACGGTCTTCGTCGTTCGCCGTTGATCGTGAACGCGGCGGGGAGAGGGTCGGGGTGAGGGGTCTTTTGCACGGTAAGTCGCGTCACTTACCCTCCGGGAAGACCCCTCACCCCCCGCCCTCTCCCACGGCCGATGTCGTCATGCGGCGAGGGGCGCCGGTGGCGGCCTTGGGAGAGGGAGGATGCCTCATCTACTTCGGCCGGTCGCCGTGGTACTCATACTTGTCCCAGCGGTCGTCGCGGGGGTTGGCGGCGCGCGGGTCGTTTGTGTCGTTCATCCACCTGGCAAGCTGCGCGGCGAGGGCGGCCTTGGTCTGGGCGTGGGCGGGGTCGGCGGCGAGGTTGGTCAGGCAGTGGGGGTCGGCTTGGACGTCGTAGAGTTCTTCCGCGGGGCGCTTGGCGGTGGCGAAGTTGAAGAACGGGGCGACGGCGGGGTCGGTGCGGTGGCGGAGGAGGTAATCCTTGGTGGGGCCGGCGTCGATGTCGCCGAACGCGCCTTGGGAAGCGCTTGCGTACTCTGGGTCGCCGGCGGGCCAGCGGTCGGGCTCGAAGTTGCGGATGTAGAGGTGGCGGTCGGTGCGGACGGCGCGGCCGGGATAGGCGAGGTTGCCCTCTCGCGCGCGGGCGTGGCGCTCGCGCTCGAGGAAGACGGCGTCGCGCGCCGGGACGTCTTTGCCGAGCAAAAGCGGGAGGAGGGATTGGCCGGTCATGTCGGCGGGGGCGGGGAGGCCGGCGGCCTCGAGGAAGGTGGGGGCGAGGTCGGTGAGGACGGTCAGGCGGTCGGTCTTCGTGCCGGGCTTGATGCGGCCGGGCCAGGCGGCGACGAACGGTTGGCGGGTGCCGGCGTCGTAGAGGTTGGCCTTGGCGCGCGGCCAGGGCCAGCCGTTGTCGGCGGAGACGATGACCAGCGTGTTCTTCGCGCGGCCGCTGGCCTCGAGCGCCTTGAGCGCCTGGCCGAGTTCGCGGTCGAAGCGCTGGACTTCGGCGAGGTAGTCGACGATGTCGCGGCGGACCTCGGGCGTGTCGGGGAGGTAGGGCGGGACCGTGACGTCCTTCGGGTCGATGCCGGACTGCTCGGCCAGTTGCGGCTGGTACGGGCGGTGGGGGTCGGACGCGCCGAACCAGAAGCAGAACGGCTTGTCGGCGGGAACGGTGGCGAGGAAAGCGTCGAAGGATTTGAAGACGGGGCCGGCGGGTGGGCGGGGGCGGTCGATCATCTTGCCCGGGCCCCAGGCCTTGCGGTAGGAGCCGACGGCGTAGCCGGCGTGTTCGAGCAGGTCGGGGTATACCGCGAACTTCGGCGGCAGATCGCTCCAGAGGTTGCCCCCCTGCTCGAGGCGGTGCGGGGCTTGGCCGGTCAGGATCGAGCCGCGCGAGGGGGTGCAGGAGGGGGCCGCGGAGAACGCGCGGGTGAAGAGCATGCCCTGGGCGGCGAGGGCGTCGAACGTGGGGGTGCGGGCGGCCTTGGTGCCGTAGGCGCCGGCGTCGGGGTAGCCCCAGTCGTCGGCGATGGCGAAGAGGATGTTCGGGCGATCGGTATCCGCGGCGCGGGCGAGGGCGGGGACGAGCACGACCAGGAACGCGAGGACGGCGCGGTGGGTCATGCCAGACATGTTAACCACGAGGCGCGGGCTGTCACCGGCCGGCGGTGTCGCGCGCCGAGAGGAATCGATCGAGCTGGGCGCGGGTGGGGAGGCCTTCCCAGTCGCCGCGGGTCTGGCAGACGTGGGCGGCGAGGGCGTGGGCGCGGCGGAGGGCGTCGGCTGGCGGCTGGCGGTCGAGGTGGGCGCTGAGGTAGCCGGCGGCGAAGGCGTCACCGGCGCCGATCGGGTCGACGACGCGCGGGATCGGGAAGGCGGGGACGTCGGCGGTGGCGTTGTCAGCGGTGTACGCGATCGCCCGTTCGGCGCCGGCTTTAACGACCACGTTATTGGCGCCTTTGCCCATTAGCGCGCAGGCGATTTCGCCGGGCGTAGTCTTGCCGGTCAGCAACTCGCCCTCGGGGAGGCTCGGGAGGACGGTGTGGATTCGGGGCATGAGCAGGTTGAGCGCGTGACGGCACGCGCTGGGGGACCAGAGCTTGGCGCGATAGTTGGGGTCGAGCCAGACGGGGATGTGGCGGGCGGCGGCGTCAATGACCACGTGTCGGACCAGTTCGCGGCAGGTGGGGGAGAGGGCGGGGGTGATGCCGGTCAGGTAGATCAGGCTGGCGTCGCGCCAGAGGGCGGGGTCGAAGGTGTCGGGGCCGGCGGCGGCGAAGGCGGAGGTGCTGCGGTAGTAGGAGACGTCGGGTTCGCCTCCGGGGCGGTGGGTCTTGAACATGACGCCGGTGGGGCGGTCGGGGTCGGTGCGGACGGCGGCGACGTCGACCGATTCGCCGCGGAGCGTTTTGAGGATGGCGTGGCCGAACGGGTCGTCGCCGAGGGCGGTGAGGAGGCGGACGGGGTGGCCAAGGCGGGCGAGGGCGATCGCGACGTTGGACTCCGCGCCGGCGAAGGTGGCGGTGGCGGGGGCGCCGAGGGTGAGCGGGGCGTCGGGGGGGCCGTTGAAGACCATCATGGGTTCGCCGAGGGTGACGATCATCGTGGTGCTCCGTGGGGTCGGGCGGCTCGGACGGCGCGGGCGAAACGTTGGGCGGCGGCGGTCAGGGCGGACCAGTCGCCGGAGGTCAGGGTTTGCCTGCTGACGAGGTTCGAGCCGACGGCGACGGCGGGGCAGCCGGCCTGGAGGTAGGCGGCGAGGTTGTCCGGGGTGACGCCGCCGGTGGGGATCAGGGGGAGGTGGGGCATCGCTTCGAGGACGGCCTTGGTGTGGGGGAGGGCGAACGTGGCGGCGGGGAAGAGCTTGACGAAGTGGGCGCCGGCGCGGGTGGCGGCAACCATCTCGGTGGGGGAGGCGCAGCCGGCGCAGATCGGGACGCCGCGGGTGCGGGCGGCGGCGTTCGTCGGGAGGTCGAGCGCGGGGGTGACGAGGAACCGGGCGCCGGCGTTAATGGCGGCGGCGGCGTCGGCGGGGGAAAGGACGGTGCCGGCGCCGCAGGTCATTCCAGGGACGGCGGCGCGGATGGCGGCGATCGTGGTCAACGCGCCGGGGGTGTTGAGGGTCACCTCCATGACGCGGAGGCCGCCGGCGAACAGGGCGCGGGCGGCGTCAACGAGGCCGTCGGAGGAGGGGGCGCGGACGATGGCGATGAGGCCGGCGTCCGCGATTTGGGCGGCGACGTCGTTCAACGCGTCGTCCCCGCGCGTTCGGATTCGAGGCCGGCGCGGTTGACGGTGGTGACCTCGTACGCGCCTCCCTGGCCGTCTTCTACCTTCCCGGTGTGCGTCGTGACGAGCTGCGCGGGCTCGGGCTCGTCGCCATAGTTGGGGGTTTGGCCCGGGACGGCCGCGACCTTGCGACCGCCGCGGTAGACGTTGAAGGCCGCGACGCCGGACTCGGGGTCGGCGGCGGCGCTCCAGGTCAGGGTGAACGTGCCGCCCCGGTCGGTGACGGTGACGGCGGTGGGCTTGGGGGGCGGGGTGGTGTCGCGGACGTCGCCGTTCATGACGAACTCGCGCCAGGCTTTGGCGACGGCCTCGCTGGGGAGCCAGGTTGCATTCGCGCGGTCGCCGGGGAACTGCTTTGCGGGGGCGATGTCGAAGGTCTTGAGGTCACTGAACCAGCCGGCGGCGCGGTCGATCGGGCGCAGTTCGGTGCCGCCGTCGGCGGGGAGGCGGGCGGTCAGGCAGGCGTCGAAGAACGGGATCGCCAGCGCGCGGCTGTTGCGCGTGTCGTGGGAGGACTTCGGATCGACGGCCCAGGACCAGGCGGCGTCCTTCTCGCGCCCGGCGGTGTAGACCTTCCAAGCGGTCTCGAACAGCTTGGCGAAGCGGTCGGTCTCCTCCTTCGCGCCGAACTGGAAGCAGACGGGGAGGTCGGGCGCGGTCGGGGCGGGCTGGCCGCCGGAGCGGGCGAAGACGGCGACTACGCGGTGCGGGAACCGGCCGGCCATCGCGAACGACCAGTGGGCGCCGCCGGAGTGGCCCCAGAGGCACCAGGGGGCGGTCTCGAGCTCGGGGCGGCCGGTGTCCTTGGCGAACGTCTTCAGGGCGGCGAGGAGCGCGTCGGCGGAGCCGTTGGCGGGGTCGTGCCAGTCGGTGCACTTGTCGCGCGGGACGAGCGTGGTGCCGACCAAGGCGGCGTCGTGTCTGGCGGCGAGGGCCTGCCACTGGGCGTCGGTCGCGTTGGTGATGCCGTTTCGGCCGCAGCCGTGCTGGTGGATGATGATCGCCCGGACGGTTTTGACGCCGTCGGGCAGCCAGAGGCGGTAGGCGGCGGACTTAAATTTGTCCTGCTCGCGCGGGGGGACGGTGGTCTCGAACACCGCGGCGCGGGCCCCGGCGGATGCGACGGTCGCGAGCAGCAGCGTCAACAAGATTCGGGGGCGCATGCGGGGGAGTTTAGCGATTGCGCGGGCGGTCGTAAATTTGCTTCCCGGCGGGACCTACGCGCGGTAAATTCCTCAGTGAAAGCCGGGCGTGCGTCTCCGTCTACCTGATGACCATGTCGATCCTTACCCCCCTCGAGATTCCGCTCGTCGAGTCGCCCGAGAGTGACCTCGTGCTGCTCGAGCGGTACCGCGACGACGACGACCAGCAGGCGTTCGCGGAGATCGTCCGGCGGTACGCGGCGGCGGTCTTCTCGACGGCGATGCGCGTTCTGGGAGACCGGGCGCGGGCGGACGACGTGGCTCAGGAGACGTTTTTCCGGCTGTCGCAGAAGCCGGAGATGGTTCGGCAGTCGTTGGGGGGGTGGCTTCACACGGCGGCGACGCGGCTGGCGATCGACGCGGTGCGGAGCGAGGCGAGCCGGGCGCACCGGGAGGCGACGTACGAGCGGCCGGGGTCGTCGGAGTCGATGCAGTGGGCGGACATCTCGCCGCACGTGGACGAGGCGCTGTCGGAACTGCCGGACGAGACGCGGGTGCTGCTGGTGCGGCACTTCCTGCAGAACGTGTCGCAGTGCACGCTGGCGGGGGAGCTGCGGACGAGCCCGGCGACGGTGTCGCGGAAGATCAAGGCGGGGGTCGAGTCGCTGCGGAAGCAGTTGCGGAAGAAGGGCGTGTGCATCGCGGGGGCGATGCTAGTCACGCTGATGCGGGAGTACGGCGCGCAGGCCGCGCCGGCGGAGCTGATGCAGGAGTTGGGGAAGATCACGATGCTGAGCGGGGGGAAGCCGGCGGTGGCGACGCCGGCGCCGTTCTCGTGCGGGTTCTGGTGGGTGTCGTCGATCGCGTCGCTGGCGGTGGTGTTCGCGGGGCTGTACGTGGCGTCGGTGCCGGACTTGAACGCGCCGCCGCCCGCGCCGACCGGGCACGTGGAAGAGCGGCGGGCGGAGGCGCCGGCGGCGCCGCCGGAGCCGGAGCGGTTGGCGCGGTCGAAGGGGGCGGGGGTGCCGGGGTGAAGGGGTACGGTGCGGGGGTCGGGGTTGGTGCGCTGAAGTCGGCGAGTTACGACGCCCGTGCCGGAGGCGCGACCCCGCAAGCGGGCGGCGGGGGTGCATAGTACGCGGTGACTACTGGGCGGCGGGGGGTTTGGGGGCGGTGCTCCAGCGGCAGCCTTCGGGGGTGATGACGAGTTCGTGGACGTGGCCGCCGACGGTGTTGGGGCGGGCGCCGGCGGTGAGGGCGGCCGCCATCAGTTGCGCGTGGTAGGCTCGGGCGTCGTCGAGGGCGGGGGTGGCGATTCGCTTCCACTCGACGGCGGGGATCTGGCGGACGCCGTCGCCGGAGGGGGTGATCGTGATCGGGCCCCAGGCGCGCTCCTCGGTCTTAACGACGCCGTCGGCGACCTGCCACCAGAGCTCCGTGCCGCCGGGGGCGGGGGGCTGGGCGGGGGCTTGGGCGCCGAAGCCGGCGACGACCAGGCCGAAGCCGAAGCGGCTGTTGCGCAGCGCGCGGAGGCGGCGGCGGACGGGGGCGTGGAACAGGGCGCGGAGCTCGTCGGCGAAGGCTTCGAGGGAGAGGTTGCCGGCGTTGATCCGGGCGACGGCCCAGATGATCCAGTGGGCGACGGGCTTGTCGTCGAGGACGTTCTCGCCGTGGTGGGCGACGGCGAGCGGGTGGTCGGGGACCGGAAAGATCTTCTGGAGGTCGTCGATCGTGCGGACGACTTGTCCGCCGCGCCAGACGGTGGAGCGGCCGTCGGCGGTGAGCAGGACCTCGGCGCGGCGGACGGAGGTGAGGATCAGGGTCACTGGGCGGCTCCGGCGGGGGCGGCGGCGGGAGTGGTGGGGGCGGTCGTGGGGTGGGTGGCGGGCGGCGCGTCGAGTCGGGCCATGATGCGGCGGGCGTCGGCGGCGGGGATGAACTCGACGGTGCCGTCGGCGAAGAGGACATTCATGCCGGCGCCGCGGTGGTTGGGGAGGGGCTCGCAGGCGATCGGGCGATCGGCGGGGATGGGTTGGACGAGGCCGCGGCCGTGGTAGACGTAGGAGCAGTGGTGGGGGAGGTGGGGCACCTGTTCCTGTGCCGTCTTGCCCGGGGCGCGGTCGAGGTCAGTGGCGGGGCAGGTGAAGACTTCGGCGGCGATGTCTTCGGACAGCAGGAGTTCGGCGAACGAATCGGGGAGGCGGCCGTGGTTGGCCCTGGCGTAAACTTCGATCGCGTATCCGATCTGGCGAAGGTTGCTCGAGCACTTGACGCGATTGGCGGATTCGCGGGAGCGGTAACCGAAGAGGCTTTCGTCGCTGCGAACGAGCCAGGCGGCCTGGTGGGTGACGCCGACGGCGGCGATGCCGCAGGCGAACATCAGGACGACGGTTGCGGCGGCGGCGAGGGTCCAGGCGGGTCGCCAGCGGGAGACGCCGCGGAGCTCGGATGGGCGGGTCTCGCGCCAGAGCCAGCGGGCAGTTCGGTGGCCGAGGAAGAGGACGCCGGCGAGGCAGGCGAGGGCGACGGCGACGCCGCCCCAGGCGATTTGCACCTGCGGGACGACGCGCCAAAGGTAGCCGACCCAACCGAACAGCAGTTGGACGGTCAGGATGAGGGGGATCGGCGCGATCGGTACGCCGATGCCGGTGAGCAGGATTAGCAGGATTGAGACCGACGAGAGGCTCCAGAGGACGAATCGCTTCATGGGGCGCTACCCCCCTGCCGCGCGGGTGTGAGGGTCGTGCGGATCTGGTCGGCGGACAGCTTGCGAATCTGGCCGTCGCCGAAGAGGACGTGGCGGGGGTCTCCGAGGGCGGCGGGCTCGCAGGCGACCGGGGCGGCGGCGTCGCCGAGGCGCGCGCCGGCGCCGAGGTAGTCGAAGCGGGCGCGGGAGGGGTCGGCCGTCTCCCAGAGCGCGGGCGGGATCTCGGGCACTCGGTCGGTAGGCGGGAAGGTGCCGCCGTGACGCCGGGCGTAGTCGGCCAGGACGATGCGAAGGGCCTCGAGGCGGGACAGGCGGGCGGTCTGGGTTTCGCGCCAGACGTCGAGCCGGTCGGGGTCGGTCGGCTTGAGCTTGTAGGTGGCGCCGTCGCGGGCCCACGCGCCGGGGGTCATCAGCTCGCGGGCGCCGCTGATCATCGTCAGGACGAGGATGAACAGCAGGCCCCAGAGGCCGACGACGGCGAGCGCGCGGCGGTAGGTCAGGCGGGGGAGGCGGTCGAAGTTGCGGGCGAGGTAGTTCCAGAGCGCCTTGACGCCGGCGGCGGAGAGGAGGAAGACGACGGCGAAGAACGAGATCGTCTGGACGCGCATCTCGGCGACGTCGGTCAGCGTCAGCGTGGGCATGCCGGCGCGGGCGGTGACCGGGGCGGCGGCGACGAAGAGCGCGAGGGCGGCCGCGGCGGTGCGGGTATTCCAAGGGTGCCCCATGGGCGAGATCTTAACCGATGCGGGCGGGTGGCGCGCGAATTTGGGGGCTGCGGCGCGGTGCGGCTGCGCGTTCAGCGGCCCGCTCCGGCGTCGGGTGCCTGGAGCCTCCAAGGTCCGTAAGGCTGGCTCGGCTCCCACGTGGGTTTGAGGGCGTCGTCGGAGCGGCCATCGAAGGGGGCCAGGGAGTAGGCGTGGACGAACTCGGCCAGCGAGGCGGGTTGGTCTTCCATCGAGAGCACGGCCATGCCTCGGCAGAAGTGGAAGGTCGAGTAGTACCACTGCCCGTCGGAGCCGCGGCCGACGAACAGGTCGTGGATCCGGCGGTCTTCCTTGCGGCAGATGCTGCGGTAAGCGATCCAGTCGCCGTTCTTCATCAGGAGGATGTCGGGCCCGACCCACGCGCTCGATCTCCGGGTCGCGGCGGTGGCCAGACGCACTTGCGCGAGTTCGGCGGAGACCGAGTCGGCGCGTCGAGCGTTGAGGGTTGCGACGGCCGCGTCCTTCCAGGCGCGCCGCTCGGGGGCGCGGAGCGGATCGCGGTTGCCGACGAGGAACGCGGTGACCGTGGCAGCGGCCAGAAGTGCGAGAGCGGCGGCGACGATCCGGGATCTCTTGGGGCTCCCCATTAGGGACATCTTAACCGGGGCGCGCGAAAGCGGCGCGACGATTGTGAGGCGTCGCGCCGCGGGAGGGTGTTCAGGCGTGAAACATGAAGAGCACGGCTAGCAGCAGTCTTCGAGTTTCATGCTTCATGTCTTCACTCGTCTCCGAATCACGTCCCGGTGGAGCCGTCGGTGCGGTCGGCGCGGATCGTGTCGGTGCCGGTGCCGCCGTCGATCTTGGCGTCGGCGATGCCGTCGGCGGCCTGGACGGTGTCGTTGCCGTCCTCGCCGTACAAGTGGTCGACGCCGGGGCCGCCGATGATCAGGTCGTCGCCGGCGCCGCCCCGGAGCGTGTCGTTGCCGAGGTACCCCTCGACGACGTCGGAGCCGTTGTTGCCGTTGACGTTGTCGTTGCCGCTGCCGGCGCGAAGCGTGTCGTTGCCGGCGCCGCCGATCACGACGGCCGGGCAGTTCAGGTCGGTCAGGTAGACCAGGTCGTTGCCGGCGCCGGCGTCGACCTCGATCCGCTTGACCCGCTGGAACGGCCCGGAGCCGACGAGCGAGCCGCTGGCGGTCACGCGGATGCCCGAGCCGTCGTTGGTCATCACGATCGAGTCGTTGTTCGCGGTACCGACGATCGTCAGCGTGCCGCCGTCGGACAGGCTGGCGCGGACGGTCGGCGTCGCGGGCGGTTTGGGCGTCGTCGGCGGTTGCGACACCGGGGGGTTAGCGACCGTGCCGCTGATCGCGAAGTTGAACGGGCCTTCGTTGGCGTCGTTGTTCGTGAACGAGATCTGGCCGGACTTCGTCCCGGCGATGGCGGAGTCGAGGCGGACGGTGAAGCTCTCCATGCCGCCGGGCGCGATCGGGCCATGGAGCGGGTCGATGAGGGTGAATCCGGCGGGGACGGTGACCGCGCCGAGGTTGAGCGCGGCCTGGCCGTCGTTCTTGACGCGGAACGTGCGGGTCGGGCCGGCCTGACCCTTGGTGACCGTGCCGAAGTGGACGGCGGCGGTCGAGTTGTCGGCGACGTTCATCCCGCTGGACGCGACGGTGACCGTGACCTCAGGGTACTTGGGCGCGGGCGGGGGCGGCTGGGTGGCCGGATTGTTGACGGCGCCGCTGACGGCGAAGTTGAACGGGTTCTCGTTCGCGTCGTTGTTCGTGAAGCTGACCTGGCCGTTCTTCGCGCCGGCGACCGAGGTGTCGAGGCGGATCGTGAACGTGTCCGACGCGCCCGGGGCGAGCGTGCGGGTCAGCCCTTCGACGACGGAGTAGCCGCCGGGCACGACGACCGCGCCCAGCGTGAGGTTCGCCTGCCCGTCGTTCTTGACAGTGAAGGTCTTGGTGGGCGCGGCTTGGCCCTTGGTGACGGCGCCGAAGCCGACGGCGGCCGTGCTGTTGTCGGCGACGTTGGTCGCGCCGAGGCGGACGGTGACCTCCGGGTATTTCGGGGCCGGGGGCGGGGGTTGCGTGACGGGGTTGGTCACGGTGCCGGCGATCGCGAAGTTGAACGGGTTCTCATTCCCGTCGTTGTTCGCGAATGAGATCTGCCCCGCCTTGTTGCCGGCGACGGCGGTGTCGAGGCGAACCGTGAACGTGTCGGACGCGCCGGGGGCGAGCGTGCCGGTCAGGCCCTCCGTTACGGTGAATCCGGCAGGCAGGGAGACCGCGCCGAGCGTCAGGTTTGCCTGGCCGTCGTTCTTCACGCGGAACGTGCGGGTGGGACCGGCCTGGCCCTTGGTGACGGTGCCGAACTGCACCGGGGCGGTGCTGTTGTCGGCGACGTTCGTGCTGCCGAGCGCGACGGTGATCTCGGGGTACTTGGGCGCCGGGGGCGGCGGCGTGACCACGGGGTTGTTGACCGTGCCGCTGATCGCGAAGTTGAAGGGGCTTTCGTTGGCGTCGTTGTTCGTGAACGAGATCTGGCCGTTCTTCGTCCCCGCCACGGCGGTGTCGAGGCGGACGGTGAAGTTGTCGGACGCGCCCGGCGCGAGCGTCGTGCTCAGGCCTTCGACCAGGCTGAAGCCGGCCGGCAGCGCGACGGCGCCGAGCGTCAGGTTCGCGGTGCCGACGTTGCGGACGGTGAACGTCTTGGTGGGCGCGGCCTGGCCCTTCGTCACCGTGCCGAAGCCGATCGCGGCGGCGCTGTTGTCGGCGACGTTGCCCGTGCCGAGGTTGACGGTGATCTCCGGCAGCTTGGGGGCGGGCGGCGGGACGACGTCGTTGACCGTGCCGCTGACGGCGAAGTTGAACGGGTTCTCGTTCGCGTCGTTGTTGGCGAAGCTGATCTGACCGCCCTTGGCGCCGGCGGCGGCGGTGTCCAGGCGGACGGTGAACGTGTCGCTCGCGCCGGGCGCGAGGGTGGAGGCGAGGCCTTCGACGAGCGTGAAGCCGGCGGGGAGCGAGACGGCGCCGACCGTCAGCGGGGCGTCGCCGTCGTTGCGAACGGTGAACGCGCGGGTCGGGCCGGCCTGCCCCTTCGTGACCGTGCCGAAGTGGACGGTGGTAGCACCGTCGGTGACGGCCGAGCCGCCCTGCGAGACCTCGACCTCCGGGCCGGGCAGGGTGACGCCGCCCTCGACGTCCTCGGTGTAGTCGAACGGGTCGGCGACGGCCTGGTCGGGGCCGGGGCCGCCGAGCAGGGTGTCGCGGGTGTTGTCGTTGGCGATGAACGAGTCGGTGCCGTCGCCGCCGACCATCGTGTCGGCGCCGGCGAAGCCGGTCAGGACGTCGTTGCCGGCGCCGCCGTCGATCGAGTCGTTGCCCGCGTCCCCGTCGATCGAGTCGTTGCCGCCGAGGCCGAAGACAGTGTCGTTGCCGTCGCGGCTGGTGATCGAGTTGTCGGCGCCGGAGCCGGTGATGCGGTCGCTGCCGCTGCCGGAGACGATCCGCTCGACGTCGGTGCCGAGGTTGTCGCCCTGAGCGGTTCCCCCCTGCTCGTTGGCGACGCCGTCGATCGCGAGGGTGAGGTTGGCGGTCTCGAAGCGGTAGTCGGCGGCGTCGAAGCCGAGGCCGCCGACGAACAGGTCGGCCCCCTGCTTGCCGTCGAGGGTGTCGTTGCCGTCGCCGCCCTGGAGGGTGTCGGCGCCCTGGCCGCCGAGGAGGGTGTCGTTGCCGAGGCCGCCGTCGAGCGTCGCGCCGCCGATGCCGTTGCCGACGCGGAGCGAGTCGTTGCCGTCGCCGCCGACCAGGCGGATGGCGGTGACGTCGCCGGCGGCGAACGAGCCGTCCTGCACGCCGTTGAGGTGGACGAGGATCCGGCCGTTCGAGAGGTCGAGGCGGAGGTCGTCGCTGCCGTCGGTGCCGGTGGCGGTCAGCACCCCGCCGTCGAGCGAGGCGGCGAGGAGGCGGCGCGTTTCGAGATGCTCGACCGTGCCGGCGGCGCGGGCGAGCGTGGCCAGATTGCGGACGAACCGAGACTGTAGACCCTTCCGACGACCAGTTCGCGACATGGAATCTCCGTACGACTTGAGCAGCCGCATCACGAGTAGGAATGGATGAGAGAAGACCCCGCGGCCGCCAACGACTTGGCGACCTGGGGAGAATCACAGAGCACTCTTAGAGGAGTGTGCCCTCCATGTTGTAAGTTACTGGTGGCGAAGGGGGTGGGTTCGGGGCTTTTCGCTTTCCCTGAGAGGAAAGTCCGACTCAACCGGCGTGAGGTGGGTTCCGCCCGGATGACCCCGCCTTGTGAGGTGGATGGGGGCAACGGGTGCGGGCGCGCGAGAAGGCGGGAGCGCGGAAGGACGTGAGTCCTTCGCGCTCCCGCCTCTCAGGTAACCGGTGGAAACGGTCAGCAAGCCCGCCCGCTAAAAGGCTTGGCGGGCGAGCGGTCTGACCTTATTGATCGGCGCGGGTGCGGTTGCGCTCGGTGGTGCCACCGGTCGTGCGGTCGGTGGTCTTGTCGGTCCGCTCGACGGTCTGGCCGGGCAGTTGCTCGACCTCGACCTCGGTCTTGCGGACCGTGTCGCGGACGGTCTCGGTGCGCTGCTCGACCTCCTTGCCGACGGTGATCTCCTCGGTCACGCGGGCGCTCTTGGCGACGACGGCCTGCTCGCTCATCTCGGTCGCCTCGATCGTCTGCCCGGTGCCGCGGAGGGCGGCCTCGGCCTCGGCGGCGGTCAGGTCGCGGTTGACCGGGCGGCGCTCGACGTGGACGTGCTCCTGCCGGAGCGTGACGCTCTCCTCGACCGGCACCTCGACGATCCGCGGGATCACGCGGACGCCGCCGCCCTGCACCTGCCGCTTGCCGACCTCGATCGACTCCTCGACGACCGGGATGCTGGCGGCCTGCTGGCGCTCGGCCGAGATCTGATCCTGCGTGTAGCGCGGGGCGGTCTCGTCGTACCCGGTCCAGCCGCTGGCGCGCCACTGCTCGGCCTGGCGGTCGATGTCGACCGCGCCGTTGCGACGGAGGATCTGGGCGACGGCGTCGGCCTGGGAGCGGGTCGTGTGGACGCGGACGATCGTCCCGCCGCGGCGGACGCCCTCGGAGTAGTAGCCGACGTAGCGGCTGCCCTCGGCGTCGTCGTCGCCGGTGAACAGATCCTTGAGCGAGTTGAGGAAGCCGCGGTCGTGGTGGCCCGCGGCGGTGCTGCCGGACGTGGTGGCCGCGGTCGAGCCGGTGGCGGCGTCGCCGGTCGGGTGGGTCGAGATCGCCGAGGCGTCGACGCCGGCGGAAGCCAGTTCCTGGCGGACGCGGGTGATGGCGTTTGTGTCGTTGAAGAGGCCGATGACGGTCGTGTCCATGGTCGTGTACTCCTGCAAGCCGGGGCTCGCGCGGAGCCCGGTCGAACTTAGGGAATCGGTGCGACAACGTGGGTGTGGCGGCTGCACCGGTTCGCCGCCGGATTACGAGTCAGCAAGATGTGGTCCAGTCGCGCGCGAAGGCGGGTGGAATGTGCTAGACGGGCGGTAGGCAACAAAGCCGGCGGCGGGCTCACTCGTGGAGCCCGCCGCCGGCGCGGAGGAGGAGGTTTGCGTGCCCGCGGCGGCGGTCCGGTGTGGGCCGCCGCCGCGGGTGGGAGGGTGGTTTACTTCCCTTGCTCGTTGATGATCCGGGTCGGCTCGGTCTCGCCGGCCGGCTTGGTCAGCGAGTCGCTGGTCAATTCGACGCCGAACCGTACGTCACCGGCGCGGTTGGCCTTGACCTCGACGGTCCAGGTCGCGGTCGCGCCCGCGGCGAGGGTCGGGATCGTCGCCATCGTGATCCGGCGGCCGTTCGCCTTCACGTCGCTGGCGCCGCGGCCGGCGCCGACGTAGTCCATTTCCTCTGGGATGTCGGCGCGGACGTTGACGTTCGTGTCCGGGCCGCTGCCCTCGTTGCGGACCGTGATCGTGTAGACGATGTTCCCGCCGACGCGGACCGGGTCGGTGCCGTCCACGCACTCGAGCTGGAGGGCCGGGATCGTCCGGATCGCAACGGTCGCGTCGTCGCTGGCCTCCTTGGCGCAGGTGGCGGTCGCGGTCGCGGTCAGCTTGAGGTCGCCGGCGGCGCGGCCGGCGCGGCTGCTGACGGTGAACGTCTTGGCCTGCCCGGCGTCGATCGTGCCGAGGTCGCGCGGCGCGAGCCGCTCGGTACCGCCCGGCGCGGTCAAGGCGACGGTCGTCCGCTCGGACGCGACGTCGCCGGTGTTGCGGACGGTCACGCGGTAGTCGACGGCCTCGCCGATGTAGCGGGACTCGGGGCCTTCGACGTCGACCGCGAGCACCGGCTGGCGGACGGTCGTGCGGACCTCGCGGCTGTAGGCCTCGAGGCCCTCGGCGGCCTCGCCGCGGGCGGCGCCGCTGCGGGCGACGGCGCGGCTGGTGAAGTCACCCGTGCGGGCGGCGCGGACGCGGGCGGTCACCTCCTTGCTCTGGCCCTGGTTGAGGTCGCCGACCGGGAGGGACACGGTGCGGCCGCCGTCCTGCGTCGTCAGGCCTTCGGGCAACGTGTCCTCGACGCGGACGTTCTGCGCGACGCCGGTGCCGGTGTTGGTCACGGTGTAGCCGTAGTTGATCTCCTGGCAGATCAGCACCTGCTCGGGGCCGCGCTTGGCGAGCTGGAGCTCGGGACGAACCACGCGGGTGGCGACGCAGAGGGTCGGGTTGTACGTGACCGACAGGCACTGGCCGACCGTGCCGACCTCGTCGGCGGTGGCGGAGAGCTGGCGGGTCTTGGTCTCCTTGGGCGCGAGCGTGCCGACGTCCCACGCGGCCGCGCCACCGGCGCCGCCGCCGTTGTTCGTGCGGGCGGGGCGGGTCGCGGGGCCGCCGGCGTTGGCCGGGATACCCTGGGCCTCGGCCGGCACGTCGTTGCGGAGGTCGCGGACCTGCACGCCGTGCAGCGGCGTGTCGGTCAGGTTGGCGACGCGGAGCGTGTACTGGTACGGCTGGCCCACGCGGACCTGTTCGGGCGCGTCAACGGTCAGCATGACGAGGCTGGTGTTGCGGTCGCCGGTGGGGTAGGCGAGCGTGTTCCGGAGCGTGCCCTGGGCGGGCGGGGCGAGGTCACGGTCGGCGGCGGCGGCCGCGCGGGCGACGCGGGCGCGGTCGGTCCCGCCGTCGCGGCGGCCGACGACGGACGTGTCGGCCGGGCTCGAGCCGCCACGGTCGGCACGGGGGCCGTCGCTCCCGCCGGTGTTCGAGCAGCCGGCGAGCAGGGCGAAACAGGTCAGAAGAGAGAAAGCGGGCACGGCCGCGCCGATGGAGGCGCGGGGTGGGACGCGAGACGAACCGTACATGGAAGGATCCTTCCCTCGAAGAGTCGAGAGGGGCGTGGAGATGAGCCCGCGCGGCCGGCGCCTTCGTCGAAGGCAGACACCCCCGGATCGCGGGACAGGAATCGGGCCGTCGCGAACACGATGCCGCAAGGTTCGCCAAATTCGCAGCGGGGGCGTCAAGTCTGCGAAGGTCGGATTGTGTACCCCTCATCCGTTGCCCATCGCGGGCGGACTCAACAGAGGCGTGGTGTCGCCACCCCGCTTCGGGCTGGTGGATCGGCATCATGTATCGCGGCCGCACCAAGCTGCGCGCGCCGACGATCCGCTTACGTCAATGCTCGTGGAATTGACGCAGCGTGTGCCATCAAACAGCCAAGATGTCGGCAGGGGTCAAGCCGGTGTTCAACTCCGCGGGGCTCTCGCAGCCGTTGACCCTCGGTAGAGTTCGCCTCGCGAGGGTGGCGGTCAACACGGGAAGAGTGACGCGATGATCGACCACGTCGTTAGCGCTCCTTCAGCAGTTCCGGGTCGCGGCGGGCACCGGCCCCTTCGTACAGGCCGACCCTCCCGGTAACCGCGGCGTCGTAATCGCCGAAGAAGATCCACCAGTTGGTCAACTTCGCATCCCGGTACGTCAGCCCATTCTCGTGGCCCGGGATCGATCGCATCCAGTAGACGAACCACTTCAGGCTGTCGCCGTCCCAGATCTTCGCGCTCAGCGGCTTCATCCGCCCGAACCCTTCCGGCCGCCAGTCTTCGATGTCGCTCTGGACGGTGCGCGGGTTGTCGTAGTCGTAATCTTTCTCGGCGTTGGGCGGGAAGTGGCAGTTGCCCGCGCGCCACGTCCCCTTCTTGCCCTCGAACGACTTCCACAGGCCGCCGCCGTGCTTGCGCATGACCGCCTCGATCTGGTGGATGTGGTTGTGGACGGCCTCCTGCGTGTCGCGCTCGTAGTTGTAGTGGTAGACGGTGTAGGTCTTCGACAGGATCGGTAGGTCGGCGGGGTCGCGGTCGGAGTTCGAGACGTCGCCGTGCGGGCTCGCCATGTTCGACTCCCACGGCGCGAGCTGTTTGGAGTGGTAGCCCCAGATCCAGACTTCCTTGACCCCCTTCTGCTCGACCCACTTCCGAACGTCCTCGCGCTCGAGAATCTTCACGTAGTCGGGGTAGCCCTTCTTCTTCGGGTTGTGCGGGACGGGCTCGAGGTGCTCGACGTCGTGGACGACCGTGTAGCGCAGGCTCGGGCGGGCCCGCGCGTTGCTGTACGCGCGGAAGCGGCTCCCCTCGGTCAGCGCCTCGGCGGCCTGCTTCGTCATCCGGTCGATCTTCGCCCGGATCGTCTCGAGCGGCGCGTCGACGTTGGACGTGACCGCCACGTCGACCCGCTTGCCGTCCGCGGTGACGGGGATGTAGCGGACGTTCAGGACCGGCACGGTCCAGACCGGATCCTGCTCGGCCGCGGTCGCGGGGGCGGCCGGCACGAGCATCAGGAGAACGGCGAGGGGGAGGCGTCGGTTCATGCGGGAAGTCTGCCGGCGCGGGCGGCGATCGGCAAGCGGCGGCGGCGGTCGAACGCCCGTCCGCGACCGCGGTAGAGAGGGCACGGGCAACGAGGCACCGACAGGAGCAAACCATGATGAATCGGCGGCGGTTTCTGAAGCGGGCGGCGGGGGCGGCGGCGGCGTTCACCATCGTGCCGCGGCACGTGATCGGGCAGGGCGTCACCCCGCCCAGCGAGAGGCTGAACATCGCCGGGATCGGGGTCGGCGGGCAGGGCGGGGGCGTCCTGAAGGAGATGGCGGGGGAGAACATCGTCGCGCTGGTCGACGTGGACTTCAAGAAGGCCGCGCACACGCTCAAGGCCTACCCGAAGGCGGAGCAGTTCAAGGACTACCGGGTGATGCTCGACAAGCTCGGCAAGTCGGTCGACGCGGTGATGATCGCGACGCCGGACCACATGCACGCGCCGATCTCGATGGCGGCGATGCGGGCCGGCAAGCACGTGTACGTCGAGAAGCCGATGGCCCACTCGATCGAGGAGGCCCGGGTGATGACCGCGTTCGCGCGGGAGAAGAAGCTGGTCACGCAGATGGGCAACAACGGCCACGCCGGCGAGGGGCTGCGGCAGATCAAGGAGTGGATCGACGCCGGCGCGATCGGCACGGTTAAGGAAATCCACGGCTGGACGGATCGCCCGGCCGACCGCCCGGACCAGCCGGGGAAGCCGTGGTGGCCGCAGCCGGTCGCCGTGAAGGATGACGCGGTCGAGACGCCGCACGCGGAGCTGGACTGGGATTTGTGGCTGGGCGGGGCGGCGGAGCGGCCGTACCGCCGGGCGTACCACCCGCACGACTGGCGGGCGTTCTTCGACTTCGGCACCGGCGCGCTGGGGGACATGGCCGTGCACAACGTGGACCCGGCGTGGTACGCGCTGGACCTGGGGGCGCCGGTCGCGACGTCGGCGGAGTCGGGGCCGCTCGGCAAGGACAGTTATCCGGCGTGGCAGATCATCACGTTCGAGTTCGCCGCGAAGGGCAACCGCCCGGCCGTGAACCTGAAGTGGTACGACGGCAAGAAGATGCCGCCGGCGCCGGCCGACCTGGAGGGCAAGTACAACCTGACCGACAACGGCATCCTGTTCGTCGGCGACAAGGGGACGATGGTGTGCGGCGGGTGGAGCGGGGCGCCGCGGCTGTTCCCGGTCGCGCGGCGGCGGGAGTTCCAGACGCCCAAGCCGACGATCCCGCGGTCGAAGGGGCACCGGCAGGAGTGGATCCAGGCGTGCAAGGACAACCGGCCCGAGGACGCCAAGGCCGGGTTCGACTACTCCGGCCCGTTCACCGAGGCGCTGCTGGTCGGCAACCTCGCGGTGCGGTTGCAGAAGCGGATCGAGTGGGACGCCGCGAACCTCCGCGCGACCAACGCGCCCGAGGCGGACGGGCTGATCCGCAAGACGTACCGGAAGGGGTTCGGGATCTGACGAGACGGCCACAACGTCGGCCAGCGGCAACGCCCGCGGAAGTCTCCGCGGGCGTTGCTGCTACTACGGGTCGGTCGGAAGTCTTGCCCTACGCGTTCCACCCGTGCTGGTCGCGCACCTTGACCATGGCGGCCAGGATGTTGTTCCAGGTCTGCTGCTTCATCATCACGTCGTTGGGGAACATGCACCCGTCCCAGCAGATGTGCTGGACGGCCCTGGTCGGCCGGCCCTGGTCGTCCTTCAGCCAGTAGCCGGCGACGCGCGGGATGTCGAGCTTGCCGGTCGGGTCGTCGGCCAGGCAGTGGCGGCCGGTCTTGTCGTGCGTGCCGCTGCCGTGGACGGTGGCGTTGTTCTGGGCGACGTGGAAGTCGATCGTCCACGGGCGGAGGGCGGCGGTCAGCTTCTTGAGCGCCTCGTCGAGCTTCGACTGGTCCTTCCAGTCGTAGTTCTCCGGGAGGATCGCGTCCTCGGGCGCGTTGTAGCCCATCGTGTAGAGCAGCGTGTGGGCCATGTCGGCCTGGAAGCCGACGACGCCCTTCATGTCGACCGCCTCGAGCAGCTCGACCATCCGCCGCCACGAGTGCATGCCGCCCCAGCAGATCTCGCCCTCGGCGGCGAGTTTTTCGCCGAAGTCCTGCGCGACCTTGCCGGCCTCGCGGAACGTCTGGGCGATCTTCTTCTGGTTGCCCTCGGGGTCCTTGTACCAGTCGTCCACGCCGGCGGCGGAGTCGATGCGGACGACGCCGTAGGACCGCGCGCCCTCGGCCCGCAGGTTCTTGGCGATCCGGCAGGCCTTCTTCACCTGTTCGATGAACTTGCCGCGCTCGCTCTCCAGGCCCATCGCGCTGCCGCCGCCGGTCGGCGGCCAGACCGGGGCGACGACGCTGCCGACCACCAGCCCCTTGTCAGTGACTTTCGCCGCCAGCCGCTTGATGTCGTCGTCGGTCGCGTCGATGTTCACGTGCGGGTCGAACAGGAAGAGGTCGACGCCCTCGAACTTCTGGCCGTCGGCCTCGGCCTTGACGGTCATGTCGAGCATCGTGTCGAGGTCGATCGCGGGCTCGGCGCCGGGCGACCCCTTGCCGACGAGGCCGGGCCACATGGCGTTGTGAAGCTTGGGGAATCGGTTGGGCATGGCGTGGGCTCCTCCGCGGGGGTCAGTGGTCGTTGCCGATGGCGTGTCGATCGGGTTGAGAATACCGGGGAAACGTCGGGGCGGGCAAGCGGCCGGACGGCGCGCCGTTGAGCCCGACTTCGGCGCGGCTCCTACAGCTTCACCGTTCCCGCGTACTTGATCACCGGGGCGTCGGGATTCACCTCCGGGCCGAAGTAGCGGAGGACGACCAGGGGTTCGGTCTGGCTGGTGTTTTCGTAGGTGACGCCGGCCTTGGCGGCGGGTTCGGTGACGAAGTACTCGTCCTCGGTCAGCTCGTGGAAGCCGATCATCTTCGGGCTGTTCAGTGGGAGGTTGTTGATCTTCCCGGTGCCCTGGACGGCGATGACGCTGGTGGCGCCGTTGTCCTTGACCGTGGCCTTTTGGCCGGGGAGGACGGTGAGCTCCTTGGCGCTGAAGAGCTGTTGGCCGTGGACCTTGCCGTAGACGATCCACTTGTCTTCGAAGCCCTCGGCGGCGCTGCCGCGGTGGAGGATCGGCTCGAGGTAGTGGTTCTGCTTGAAGTGGGGGTCGACGTTGGCCTCCCAGTCGAGCTGCTCGACGATGAAGTCGAGGTCCTGGTGCTTCTCCTTGGGCATGTCCTTGACCAGGAGGGCCCAGGGCACCTCGCGGCCTTCGACGAGGGACTGGTACATGCCGAAGACGTCGCTGCCCCACTGGGGCTCGTAGGTGCAGAGGCTGCCGGGGGCGTGGAGGATCGACGGGCCGATCAGCCAGCCGCTGCCGGGCTTGAGGCGGTAGGCCTTGGAGAGGTCGAGGATGCCGTTGTCGCCCTTGTTCCAGTCCTCGAGGCACTTGCGGACCTGGGCCTTGGTCGTGCCGGGCTCGAAGCCCATGAACGTGTAGGGGAAGTTGTTGCCGACGTTGTTGTGCTGGGGCGGGAAGTAGTAGCTCTCGGGCTTGCCCTCCTGGCCGACCAGCTTGGCCTGGGCGGCGGATTGGTGCATGTGGTGGGGGATCGGGCCCATGTTGTCGAAGAACTTGGAGTAGACGGGCCACTTCTTGTACTGGTTCCAGATCGCGTCGCCGATGATTCGGCCGCCGAGCTCGGAGACGACGTCGGCGAGCTGGAAGCGTTCGCCGTTGGAGACGACGTAGGAGAGGCCCTCGTCGGGGGTGCGGTTGTCGTTGGCGGCGGGGGTGGTGGAGCCGAACCAGCGTTCGTCGATGCCGCCGCGGTTGAGGCCGAAGGCGTAGAGGTCCTTCGGGTCGAGCTTGAGGCGCTTGCCAGGCTGGAGGAAGGACCGGGGGACCCAGCAGGGGGCGAGGCGGAGGAGGCCACCGGTCTGGTCGAGGGCGGCTTCGGCGGCCTTCCTGACGTTGCCGGTGAGGGTCTTGAGTTGCTTGACGTGGGTGGGCTGGGCGGTGGCGGGCATGGGTCGGGTTCCTCTTTCGTGAGTGTGAGGGGCGACAGTATACGGCCGGGGGGCGGGGGGTAAATATGGATGGGGTCAGGGGTCGGGTTGGGTTCGTTTCGCAGTTTCGGGGGGAGATTGTTGCGCCGTGTGGCGCGGTGTGGCGCCGTGTTGCGCGGGGGCCGGAGGGAACGCGGCGGCGCGGAGGTTTGAAGGAGTCGGAAGAGAGGGAGGTTGGGTTCGTTTCGCAGTTTTCGCGGTGAAGATGTGGCGCGGTGTGGCGCTTTGTGGCGCGGTGTTGTGCGCGGCGGCGGCAGCGGCAACGGCGGCGGACTGCCGGCGGAGTTCGGCCTGGAAGTTGGGGAGCTTTTGCCAGCGGGTGATCGTGTAGCGGTGGACGCGGAGGGCGGCGGCGACGGTGTGGATCGGGTGGCCGTCGAGGAGGAGGCGGGCGGCGGTGAGTTGCGCGGGGCGGAGGGGGCGCGGGCGTTTTGGGGTGGGGAGATGGGGGGAGGGGGAGGTGGGGTGCGGTGGGTTCGTTTTGCAGGAATCGGGCGGGGAATGTTGCGCCGCGTGGCGCGGTGTGGCGCTTTGTTGCGCGGCCGGGATCGGCGGGCGGTGCGGGGGGAGGCGGTTGAGGGCGCGGGCGAGGAGGTCGGCGGCGGAAGTGGGGCGGAACGGGTCGAGGGCGGAAGGGGCGCGGGAGGAGTTCGGCGACGGCATCGCGGCCTCCGATCGGGTTGGGATGCGGGAGGTCGTGATGTACGCGCGGCCCCCCGGCATCGGCTGTCGTGAGTGTACCGTACATTACACGAACAGTCAAGGGTGAGTGTGCGGAGGTGCGGAGGGCGATCCGGGTCGTGGCTGGTGCGAATGAGCCCAGCGTGGGCGTGCGTTGGAGGTGGTGCGGCCGGGTTGGGGAACCCACGGAACGAGTTCCGCGGGCTTTGGGGTTTGGCGGTGTTTGGGCCGCACGTTCACTCGTCGCCGAGCAGTTCGCTGGCGGTTGCCTCGTCGACATCGAGCCTGTCCATGATCTGGCCTCGCGTCAGCTCGGGCGGAAACCGGTTCGCATGATCGGCGAACAACCGTGTGAAGGCGGCGCGGAATTCGGGCTCGCGGTGCGGCGCTTCGTTCCTCAGCACTTCGTAGAGCGCGACGACTGGATCGGTCCGGAGGGCGCGGCTCATCTTCGCGAGTTGCCGCTCGTCGAGCGGCAGTGCCCCGAGCTTGCTCACGCCGCGGCGGAGTTCGTCGATGATCGGGGCGCGTACGGCCTCGACGTCCCACGCGGCGGCGGCCCAATCCGAGGGGACGCTGGCGAAGCCGTCGGCGTCTGGGAAGCGCCACGGCGAGGCGGCGAGCGACTTGATGTACTGTGATTTCGTCACACGCGGCTCCGGCTGCGTAACGTAACCCGAGCCCGCGCCGGCTCATGAGGCACGAGAGAAGTTCACCCGCCGGCTCGACGCAACGCTGTGGCGGGTTATGACGCACTTCTCGCCTGCCGCATGATCTGACCGCAGATGGACTGCCAAACGATCATGTCGAAAGCCATCGCCTTGCAGTTGTCGAGCGAGCCGACGCACGCCGGATGCGGCGCGAATCCGATGACTTGACGGCCCGACGCGACGATCCCTTCGCGTCGATACCGCAGCACGAGCGCGGAATAGAGGTACTGCTCCTGCCAATCCGGCCTGTTCACCGCCGCCTGGAAGCGAGCGAGATCCGGCGCGACCTGCTCGACGGAAGCTTCCGTGATCTCCAGCATGTGGATCGAGCCGTGCGGGTGGTGGAAGAACCAGTTTCCGAACCGGGACAGGAAAATCGGCGCGATGCGGCCGAGGCCAAGCCACTCCCACTCTGCCAGCCAGGCGGCCGCCTCCTCGGGGGTGACGTGGTCGACGATGAGGTCGCCCCAGGTGAGGTTGATGTCGCCGGAAGGCTGGTGCGGCATATCCAGTCATTGTGTCGACCGGTTCGACCGCCGGGTCGCAGGGTTTGGCGGGGGCGGGTGGAGTTGGTCGTGGCGCGGGTCAGGAGACTCAAGGCGGCTGGTCAGGTGTCGGCCGCCTGGCGGCCGCGGTCTTTCAGGCTCATTTCGAACACCGCGCGGTAGTTCCACCCGTCGCCGAACTCCTTCACAACCGATCGTGTTCGCTCCAGAACCAATCCTCGCGGAACCCCTCGAAATCGAAGGTGGAGAAGTGTGCCGCGTTGTGCAGCCAGTTGGCGACGGCGCCCGTCCGGACGGCCTGCTTCCAGACTCGGTAGAGTTCAATCGGGTTCAATAGCCGCATTGGACGGTCCGCCTGCCATCGAAGCCCGCGGATTTCGAGCATCGCCCAGTATATGACGAACCGGTAGGCGTACTTTCGATCATCATCCATGGGGGCTCGTCGAGCGAAAGGTTCGGTCTTGGGGTTACGTGGTGACCGGGTCGGCGGTGGACGACCTGCGAGGCCGCTCTCGGCGCGTCGAACGGCGAGCTTGACGAAACGCGTTCCATGATAGGGGTGGCGAATCGGCATTCGGCGGCGAGCTGGGCGCCGCTAGATTGGGGGTAACTCGGCCGTTCTGCCCGTTGCAGTCCGTGGTTATCCCGCACCGCCGATCGTCGTGCCGTCTTCGGAGTTGTTGTACCCGGCGGGTTCCATGTGCGGGACAACAGGTGAACGTTTCCGATCGGTACTCGCCGGCCGTCACGGCGACTCTTTCTGAACACCGTCGGGCGCATAGCACTCGCTGTCAACGGTGCCTTCGTCACGAGGACGAAGATTCCGTCCGCTGAAGCGGACGCTACGAAGGCTGGGGTCGAGGACTGCTGCGCGCTCCCTTTCGGGTCGCGGCTAAACGTGGCGCGGGGCGACACCTGGCGTTAAATGGAGGTAAGGTTTGGGGGGTTGCTAAGGATTGGGTTTCGGGGGTGTTGGGAGGTCGCGTGGGATCGATGGAACAGTGGCTGGTCGGGTTGGCGGTTTTGGGGGCGGTGGGGGCGGGGGTGATCGGGGGGGTGTTCTTTGCGTTTTCGACGTTCGTGATGAAGGCGCTGGGGCGGCGGCCGGGGGGGGAGGGGATGGGGGTGATGCAGGCGATCAACGTGGACGTGCTGAACCCGTGGTTCCTCGGGGTGTTCATGGGGACGGCGGCGGTGTGCGCGGCGGTGGGGGTGCTGGCGGTCGTGCGATGGGAGCGGGCGGGGGCGGGGTGGCTGCTCGCGGGGGCGGCGCTTTACGTGGTGGGGACGTTCGGGGTGACGGTGGCGTGCAACGTGCCGCTGAACGAACGGCTGGCGCGGGTGGAGGCGGGGAGCGCGGAGGGGGAGCGGGTGTGGGGGGAGTACTTGCGGCGGTGGACGGCGTGGAACCACGTGCGGACCGCCGCGGGCGTGGCAGGGGCGGCGGCGCTGGGGGTGGGGGTGCGATGGTAGACGGGGACGGGCTCGAGCGCCTTCGGGCACGGTGTAGGGGGCGTTTTCAGCCCCGGCGACGACGGGTTAGGAGCGGGAGGGCGGCGAGCGTCAGGAGCGTCGCCGTGCCGGGTTCGGGGACCTGGTAGGTGACGGTGAGCGACGGTCCGACGGCGAACTCGTCGGTGGCGTTGCGGGAATCGAAGCGGCGGGCGCTGGGGCCGCTGGTGGGGCTTTCGTCGCCGAGGATGGCCCAGCCGAAGTTGGCGGCGGGGGTGGCGAGGAAGCTTTGGACGTCGGCGACGAGTTGGGGGGTGGAGGCGAAGGTGACGGGGCCGGTGCCGCCGACGAGGGCGGACGCTGAGGCGGCGGCGGCGAGGTCGCCGCCGGGGGTGCTCCAGGAGACGGGGGTGGCGGCGCCGAAGAACGGGGTGGTCCAGGTGGCGTCGCCGAGGGCGGCGGGGGCACCTGTGCCGCCGGCGGAGAAGTCGCCGGTGGTGGACGCGCCCTCGCCCCAGTTGCTGGTCAAGCGGCGGAGGGTGAAGGTGGCGGGACCATTCCGGGCGGTACGGGAGACGTTGAGGTTGAGCTGGACGGCGGTGACGGTCGCGCCGGCGGGGAGGGTGGAGAAGTCGAAGGCGAGGAGTGCGCGGCGGAGCTTCTCGCCGCCGCCCAGGCCGGTGCGGCCGGCGTAGAGGTAGGGGCCGGCGCCGTTGCTGTTGTTGGGGGCGGCGGTGGTGGGCTCGAAGAGCGTGTTGTCCTTCGAGGGGGCGAAGGTCATCACGTCGGCGCTGGCGGTGGTGGGCAGGATGAGGGCTGCGGCGGCGGCGGCGGACAGGGTGATGGCGCGGAACTTCACGTGGCGTTCTCCTCTCGACTCCTCGGGCGGCCCTGACGGGGGGATCTTAGCAGGCGGGGGCGTGGGGGGGAATCGAATTCGGTGGGGTAATGGGGAGACCGGGAGGTGGGGTGATGGAGTGGTGTTGGCGGGTGGCCTGGATAGGGCGGTTCGGTGGCGGCGGTTCTGGCGGGGGTTTTCTTATCGGAACCGCATAATTCAAGTCTGGCGCAGAAGCTGCCGAAGAAGAAAACGACTGAATTCCCTCACGCTCCCCCTGCGCCTAGCCGATAGGAATGTCGGCCGGGCGATTGGGCGGCTCCCCCGTTCGCACGGCACGTCTCGAAGGTTCGAGCAGCGCGTCTTTTCACACGTCGGTCGCCGGGTTAGCGCCGTTGGACACGGCCCGCAAGCGGGCCGGCTAAGCGTCGGCGGCCCCGGACGGTTTGGAAGCGCGCGGCGCAGTGTCACGGTCGACCAATCCATTCTTTGTTCCAGGGACAGGAGACTGCCTTATGCCCAGCGACGACGCCGTCCGCCGCGTGGCCGGTTTGTGGAAGACGTACAAGAAGTCCGGCGCGCAAGCCGTCCGGAACGAGTTGATCGAGAACTACCTGCCGCTGGTGCGGAACCACGCGGAGCGGCTGAAGGCGAAGCTGCCGGGGGTCGTGCAGGTGGACGACCTGACGACGGCCGGGGTGCTGGGGCTGATGGACGCGATCGAGCAGTTCGACCCGGACCGGAAGGTGAAGTTCGAGACGTTCAGCGCGATCCGGATCCGGGGGGCGATGATGGACGAGCTGCGCGGGCTGGACTGGGTGCCGCGGCTGGTGCGGCAGCGGGCGAAGCTGCTGGGGGAGGCGACGGCGTGTTTGCGGTCGGCGCTGGGGCGGCAGCCGAGCGAGGACGAGCTGGCCGAGCACATGAACGTGCCGATCGAGGAGTACCGGCGGATCGCGGGGGACAGCCAGCCGGCGAACGTGTTCTCGATCTACGGGAAGCGGAGCGGCGGGAACAACAACCCGGAGATGGACGACCCGGAGGACGTGGCGAATTTGCACGACGCGAAGTCGGCCAACCCGATCCTGATCGCGCAGCAGAAGACGCTGAAGGACGTGTTGACCCGCGGGTTCACGCGGAGCGAGCGGCTGATCGTCGTGCTGTACTATTACGAGCAGCTGACGATGAAGGAGATCGGGGCGACGCTGGACCTGTCGGAGTCGCGGGTCAGCCAGATGCACACGAGCATCGTGAACCGGCTGAAGGCGACGCTGAGCAACCGGGCGAAGGAGTTCGAGCCGGTGCGGGACGTGGCGTAGGGGCGGGCGGGGGCGCGCGCGCGGGAAGCGACTCACCGATTCAGTGACGCCCACGGAGCTTGCTCCTTGGGTTTGTCGTTTGCGCGGGAGGCGCGGCCCCGCAAGCGGCGTCGCGGCCGGGACGGCGCGTTACGGGGGCGGCGGGGGGGCGGCTGCGCGGGCGCCGTCGATCAGGGCGCGGGCCTCGCGGTGGTGGATCACGAGTTGGATCGCCTCCTGCCACTTCCAGTAGTCGCCGGTGTGGAGGCCGAGGAACTCGGCGTTGATGATCCGCCCGGCCTCGGCGAGGTCGGCCTTGGCCTCGTCGGGGCGGTTGAGGCGGTGGTGGGCCATCGCGGTGAAGCAGAGGGCGGTCACGTGCTGGCGGACGTGGAGGGGGGCCTTCTGCGAGCGACGGGCGTCGTCGAACGCGTCGATCGCGGGTTGGTAGAGGTTCGCCCGGTACAGGGCGATGGCCTTCGTCAGACGGTACCAACTCGCGAGCCACGGCTCGGCCGGCGTGCCGGTCGTGCGGTCGGCGATCCGCAGGCAGCGGAAGAGGTCCTCCGCGTCGAGCCCGGGCGCCATCAGGTGCTGTTTGGCCGCCAGTTCGGCGGGCTGCGGCGCGGGGGAGGTTTCGAACTGGTCGAGCATGCGGCGGGCGACGCGGCGGTGGGCGTCGAGGTCGCCGAGGTAGAGGAGGGCCAGGCCGTGGTCGAACGCGTGGTAGGGCTCGTCGGGCTTCAGCTCGGCGGCCCGGCCGAGGTCGGCGGCGGCGTGGGCGAACTCGCCCTGGCGGCCGTAGAGGTCGGCGCGTTCGGCGAGCAGGCGGGGGTCGTCGGGGCGGCGGGCGAGCTTCTCGTTGACGATCGCGAGCAGGACGGTCAGGCGGTCGCGCTTCAGGCGGACGGCGGCGGCGTGGTCGCCGACCTTGGCGAGGGCATGGGCGAGCGTGATCATCCCGTCGGCGACCTCCGGGTGCACGTCCCCGTGGTACCGGCGGGAGATGTCGAGGGCCTCGCGGTAGGCGGCGATCGCGCCGGGCAGGTCGTCGCGCTGCGCGAGGACGCGGCCGAGGTTGTTCACGGCGCGGGCGACGTTCAGGCTGTTCTCCCCGGTGAACCGCCGGTACATCGCGACCGACTCGCGGATCGCCTGCTCGGCCTCGTCGAGCTTGCCCTGCATCTTGAGCGCCAGGCCCCTGTGGCTCAGGGCGGCGGCGACCTCCGCGCTGGCGGCGCCGTACAGCTTGTGCCGCAGCGCGAGCGCCTCGGCGCTGACCGCCGCCGCCTCGGGCTTCTTCAGTTGGGACAGCGTGAACGCGAGGCTGCTCAGGGTGGTGGCGACGGTCGGGTGGTCGGGGCCGAGCTTCTTGCGGCGGATCGCGAGGGCGTCGCGGAGGTGCCCCTCGGCCTTCTCGTGCTGCCCCTGCTCGTTCGCCCAGTAGGCGAGGCCGCTCAGCGTCAGGGCGACGTCGGGGTGGTCGGCGCCGTGGACGCGGCGGCGGACGTCGAGCGCGACGTTCAGGTGCGGGAGGGCGACGTCGTACATTCCGAGGCCGGTGTACGCCAGCCCGAGCGCGTTGTGGATCGCGGCCTGCGACTTCTCGTTCCGGGTCGCCTGCGCCTGTTCCTGCTCCAGCGACTTTGCGGCGCGGTCGAGCAGCTCGCGGACGGTCGTGTCCGGGCGGGCCTTGCCCAGCGAGTTCGCGGCGAACATGTTGACCAGGAAGTTGTTGACCGCCTCGGCGTTCGCGAACTGGGTGCGGGCGGTCTGGTAGTACTGCTGTACCTTCTTCTCGCCGTCGATCGCGCGCTTCGCGCTGGACTCCGCGAGCGTCCGCTGGTGGTCGGCGGCGTCGCGCGATTTGATTGCCTCGCGGCGCTCGTGGCGGGCGCTGACGAGGCCCCAGGTGGCGAGGCCGGCGCCGAGCACGAGGGCGGCGGCGACGGCGGAGGTGGCGATCAGGAGGCCGACGTTGCGGCGGGCGAACTTGCGGAGGCGGTAGCCGGCGGTGGGCGGGCCGGCGGCGACGGGCTCGTCGGCGAGGTAGCGGCGGACGTCCTCGGCGAGGGCGTCGGCGGTCTCGTAGCGGCGGGCGCGGTCCTTCTCGAGGCACCGCATCACGATCCAGTCGAGCTCGCCGCGGACGAGCCTCGTCAGCCGGTGGGACTCGACCTGTCGGCTGGCGGCGATCGTCGCGATCTGGTCGCCGGACGAACTGAGGCGGGTGCTGGGGGCGGGGGGCTCCTCGTCGCGGACCAGGCGGACGAGCTCGAGGAACGCGGCGTCGCGGAGGCGGCCGCGCTCGAGCGGGGTGGTGCCGGTCAGCAGCTCGTAGAGGAGGACGCCGAGGCTGTAGACGTCGGAGCGGGTGTCGACGCCGAGCGCGTTCATCTCGGCCTGCTCGGGGGCCATGTACTCGACGGTGCCGACCAGGACGCCGTAGCGGGTGAACAGGGTGCGCTCGGTCAGTTGCTGCTCGACGGCCTTGGCGACGCCGAAGTCGATCACCTTGGGGACGGGGTCGCCGTCGTAGAGGGTGACCAGGACGTTGGACGGCTTGATGTCGCGGTGGATGATGCCCTTCTGGTGGGCGTGCTGGACGGCGCGGCAGACCTGGACGAACAGGGCGAGGCGGGCGTGGAGGGTCAGGCGGTTGTCGTCGCAGTAGCGGGTGATCGGGACGCCGTGGACGAGCTCCATGACGAAGTACGGGCGGCCGGCGGCGGTCGCGCCGGCGTCGAGCACCTTGGCGATGTTGCGGTGCTCCATCATGGCCAGCGCCTGGCGCTCGGCCTCGAAGCGGCCGACGACCTGGGCGGAGTCCATGCCGGGTTTGACGATCTTCAGGGCGACCTTTCGGCGGACCGGGCGTTCCTGCTCGGCCATGTAGACGACGCCCATGCCGCCCTCGCCGATCTTCTCGAGCAGCTTGTAGGGGCCGATGCGGGCGCCCGGGCCTTCTTCGGGCGGGCGGGCGTAGGCGCCGGGGCAGAGGTCCTCGATGGCGGGCGTGCGGAGGAAGTCGCCGGCGCCGGCGTCGGCGGCGAGCAGGCCGGCGACGCGGTTGCGGAGGGCGGCGTCGTGGGCGCAGGCGCGGTCAAGGTAGGCGGCGCGGTCGGCGGGCGCGTCGATGTCGAGGGCGGCGAAGAAGATGGACCGCTCGTCCACGGTGTCGGCGGTGGCGGTCGTCGGGACGTCACTGGGATGAGACTGCGCGGTTCCCATGGCTAGCGTGTGATGCGTAACAGGGCGGAGGGGTACGCCACGATTTCTGCGTTGGGGGCTAACCGCCGGAGATCTCGCGGTGCAGCCAGGCGCGGGCGTAGGCCCAGAGGCGGTCGGCGGTGCGGGTGGAGATCTGGAGGACGTCGGCGGCCTCAGGGAGGGTCAGGCCGGCGAAGTAGCGGAGCTTGACGAGCTCGGCGGCGGTCGCGTCGGTGGCGGCGAGCTTGTCGAGGGACTCGTGAACGGCGAGCACGTCGTCGGACGGCTGGGGGGCGGCGAGGTCGGCGGGCTCGACGTCGGCGCGGGCCTTGTCGCCGCCGCGCTTCAGGCTGTTGCGCTTGCGGGCGTTGTCGACCAGGATCCGGCGCATGGCCTCGGCGGCGGCGGCGAAGAAGTGGCGGCGGTTCTCGAACGACGGGGCGGCGGCGGGGTCGGTGCCGCCGGTCAACCGCAGGTACGCCTCGTGCACGAGCGCGGTGGCCTGGAGGGTTTGGCCGGCGGGCTCGCGGGCGAGCTTGCGGGCGGCGAGCTGGCGGAGCTCGCGGTAGACCAGCGGGAGCAGGCGGTCGGCGGCGTCGCGGTCGCCGCCCTGGGCTTCTTCGAGGATGCGGGTGATGTCGGACGTCATCGGTCGGCGCGGGTCGAAGCGGGTGTTGAAGTCGGGACGTGGGTACGGCGGTCGAGGTCGTAGACGTCGATAGAGTAGCCGATCCGCGCGACGATCGGGTGACTTTTTAACCAGGTGTAATCCGGCCCACGGACGATCGTCCCGTCCTTCTCCTTCTTGAAGTCCTCGAGGCCGAGGCGGGCGTTGACGCCGATCGCGAACAGGCCGTGCGGGTTGTTACGGAGGGCGTCGATGTCGCGTTCGCGCGAGGCGGGGTCAAGGCCGAGGAACTCGAACAGGCGGGCGACGCGGACGCCGGAGACTTTGACGGTGTAATCGGTGCGGCCGGTGGCCTTGAGGTAATCGGCGAGGCGGGCGACGTCCTGGCCCCAGTCGAGGTTGCTGTCGGCGAGGTAGTTGGGGCCGTTGCGCGGGCCGCCGACGAGCGTGTTGAAGAACGGGAGGTAGTCGGGGTGGGCGCGGGCGGTCTCGACGCCGGCGAGGAGGATCAGCGGAATCAGGGCGAGGACCCACCGGCGGCGGTGGAGGTAGAAGACGGTGAACAGGTAGACGAACGGGATCACCGGCAGGACGTGGCGGATGCCGATCTGGAGCTTGCCGGTCATCGCGGTCAGCAGCAGGAACGAGGGGGGCAGCAGGAGGCAGGCGGCGAGCAGCAGGCGGCGGCGGCGGGCGACGGCGCAGGCGACCAGGGCGAGCCCGACGGCGACGACGAGGGCGGTGGGGCTCTTGATCGCGAGGGCCTCGGGGAAGTAGGCGAGGTGGCCCTTGAAGTCGAGCTGGCCGTTGAAGTAGCAGGGGAAGCCGGTCTTGCCGATCGCGGCCATGAACATGACGCCGAGCGGCATGGCGGGCATGGGGATCGGGGCGCGCTTGGCCCACTGGGGGATGCGGTTCCAGGTCTTCTCTTCGTCGAAGAGGTGCTGGTCCTCGAGGCGGCCGACGGTGAAGAGGTAGGTGGCCCAGAGGGTGAGGAAGGCGAACAGGGGGATGGCGAGGAGGTGGCGGAGCTTGGGGGCGTGGGCGAGGGCGCGGCGGAGAATCGAAGAGCGGCTTGCGCCGCGGGCCACGGGCAGGATGCCCGTGCCACCTTTTGATGGGCTGCTTGCGCGGGGGGATTCTTCACGGGCGGGACGCCCGTGCCACCTCGGCGCGGCGTGGCGGAGGGCGCGGATCGCAATCAGGATCAGGATGGCGGGGGCGAGGAGGACGCAGGTGAACTTGCAGGACATCGCCAGGCCGAGGGCGACGGCGGCGAGGGTGGCGGTCGGCCAGGTGGGGCGGGCGACGAAGCGGAGGGCGTGGTAGGTGGCGGCGAGGAAGCCGGCGGCGGCGGGGATGTCGGTGGTGACGAGGGCGGCGTGGGCGAGGATGTTGGCGTCGACGCTGAGGAAGGCGACCGCGAGCAGGCCGGCCAGCGGGCTCGCGAGGTAGCGGCCGAGCAGGAACGTGTAGAGCAGCAGGACGGCGAGGAAGACGAGGTTGGCGCGGCGGGCGGTGGCGAGGACCTGCCAGTAGCCGACGGGGCCGTCGAAGAGGATGTCGGCGCCGGCGACGTTGGCGTCGGGGCGGGCCTGGACGGCGGTCAGGTCGCGGGCCCTGGGGTACTCGACGCCTTTGGCTTTCAAGGCGGCACCGACGACCAGGCGCTGGAGGGTCGGGTGCTCGACCATGTAGACGTTGCGGCCGGACTCGTACAAGCCGACGGCGCCGGCGACGTGGGCGAGCTCGTCGGTCGTGTGGTTGTAGACGGTTACGATCGTCCAGCAGCGAACGAGCGCGACCACGGCGACGACGGCGGCGAGCCACGGGTAAGCGCGGTGGCGCGCGGGCGGGCCAAACCGGCGCGGCGGCGGGGACGTAACAGAAGTGGTGTCGGCGTGGGCGGTTGTACGGCTCATCGGTGGCGGAGTTCGGGGCGGTACTCTACCTTATCGGACGGCGGTTGAGAGGGGTTGAGGCAAGCGTCGGAACATGCCCCACTAAAGTGGGCGTGCCGCGAAGAAGGTGAATGACACTCGTCGAACTCAATAACCTGTCGTCCCAGATCGACCGCGCGATGCTGCGCGACCGCCACGTGTTGCGCCGGCGGCTGCGGGGGTTGTCGCACGCGATCCAGTCCGGGCGGGAGGCGGACGACGGGTACCTGCGGTTCGCGGAGGACGTCGAGCGGTCGGTTCGCCGGCGGGCCGAGCGGGAGAAGAACCTGCCCAAGCCGACGTACCCGGAGCATCTGCCGGTCGTCGAGCGGCGGGAGGAGATCAAGGAGGCGATCGCGAAGCACCAGGTGATCGTGCTCTGCGGCGAGACCGGCTCGGGGAAGACGACGCAGCTCCCGAAGATCTGCCTCGAGCTCGGGCGCGGTGTTGCGGGGCTGATCGGGCACACGCAGCCGCGGCGGATCGCGGCGCGGTCGGTGGCGAAGCGGATCTCGGACGAGCTGGAGTCGCCGCTGGGGCAGACGGTGGGGTTCAAGGTGCGGTTCTCGGACCAGTTGTCGGAGAACACGTACGTCAAGCTGATGACCGACGGAATATTGCTCGCGGAGACGCAGGGCGACCCGTTCCTCGAGCAGTACGACACGATCATCATCGACGAGGCGCACGAGCGGTCGCTGAACATCGACTTCCTGCTCGGGTTTCTCAAGCAGCTGTTGCCGAAGCGGCCGGACCTGAAGCTGATCATCACCAGCGCGACGATCGACCCGGAGCGGTTCAGCCGGCACTTCAACGACGCGCCGATGCTGCTGGTGTCGGGGCGGACGTACCCGGTCGAGGTGCGGTACCGGCCGCTGCGGTCGGAGGACCCGGAGGAGGAGGACGTCCACGCGGAGGACGCGATCCTCGGGGCGGTGGACGAGGTGTGCCGGGAGGGGCCGGGGGACGTGCTGGTGTTCCTGAGCGGCGAGCGGGAGATCCGGGAGACGGCCGAGGCGCTGCGGAAGCACCACCCGCCGGACACGGAGATTCTGCCGCTGTACGCGCGGCTGAGCGCGGAGGAGCAGAACCGGGTGTTCAAGCCGCACGGGCGGCGGCGGATCGTTTTGGCGACGAACGTGGCCGAGACGTCGCTGACGGTGCCGGGTATCCGGTACGTGGTGGACCCGGGGTTCGCGCGGATCAGCCGGTACAGCGCGCGGAACAAGGTGCAGCGGCTGCCGATCGAGCCGGTCTCGCGGGCGAGCGCGGACCAGCGGAAGGGGCGGTGCGGCCGCGTCGGGCCGGGCGTGTGCGTGCGGCTGTACAGCGAGGAGGACTTCAACGGCCGCGAGCAGTACACGCCGCCGGAGATCTTGCGGACGAATTTGGCGAGCGTCATCCTGCAGATGAAGTCGCTGCGGTTGGGGGAGGTGCAGGACTTCCCGTTCCTCGAGCCGCCGGACTACCGCCAGATCCGTGACGGGTATCAGACGCTGCACGAGCTGGGGGCGATCGACGAGCACAACGAGCTGACCGAGACCGGCCGGCACCTGGCGCGGCTGCCGATCGACCCGAAGATCGGGCGGATGGTCTTGGCCGCGCGGGACGAGGGGTGCCTGGAGGAGGTGCTGATCATCGCGTCGGCGCTGACCGTGCAGGACCCGCGGGAGCGGCCGCTGGACATGCAGCAGGCGGCGGACGAGGCGCACGCGAAGTGGCGCGACGAGAACAGCGACTTCGTCGCGTACCTGCACTTGTGGAACTGGTTTCTGGAGAAGCGCGAGCATCTGTCGACGAGCCAGCTCCGCCGGGCGTGCAAGACGAACTTCCTGTCGTTCGTGCGGATGCGGGAGTGGCGGGACGTGTACCACCAGCTCAAGGAGCTGGTGGGCGAGCTGCCGCCGGTGGCCGGGCGCGGGCGGGGGCAGGACGGGCAACGGCGGGGGCCGGGGTTTCGGCCGAACCGGGGGACGGAGGTGAAGCGGCGTCCGCGGCCGGACGGGATGGCGAGCGGGGACGTGCGGTGACGGAGGGGTAGGCGTTGTGGAAGCCGGCGTCGACCGCGGGGGACGCGTCGCCGTGTCACCACCTGCTGAGAGGTGGGTGAGTATAGATGACAGGGGGTGGCGGCGTGTGTTCGCCGGGTGGGCGGGGTGGGATCGCGTCGGGTACCCGCCCCACCGCGCATCGGCTATGATGCGTCCGACACGCCGCCCCGGCACCCCGGCGCGGCCGGAGGAACCGAAGCGGCATGGCCAAGAACAACATCCCAGCGGCCGACGACGTGCAGCCCCCCGCGACGAGCCGGCCGCGGGAGCGGACGTGGGACCTGCTGGAGCCGGGCCCGGGCACGCCGTGGGAGGATCGCGGGGCGGTCGGCCCGGTGGCGGCGCTGTTCAAGACGATCGGGCAGTCGATGGTCGCGCCGGCGAGGCTGCTGGACTCGATCCGCCGCCCGGAGACGCCGGGCGACGCGCGGGCGTTCGCGATCGTGTGCGGCGCGTTCTTCGGGCTCGCGTGGGTGATGAACGACGCGATCGCGCTGGCCCGCTCGGGGGATCAATTCGACGTGGTCGAACACGGGTACACGATGGCCACCCACTTCGCGCTGGGCGCCGGCGGGACGTGGGTCATGCTGCTGCTGATCACGCGGCTGTTCTACAAGCTGGTGTCGGCGGCGGAGATGAAGCACAAGTTCCCGCCGGTGCTGGCGTTCAACGTGTACGCGTACTGCCTCGGGCCGGCGGTGCTCGCGTTCATCCCGTTCTACGTCGGGTTCGCCGTCGCGCTGGCGTGGATCTTCTGCCTGTTCGTGTACGCCGCCAAGACGCGGCTGGCGATCGCGACCAGCGGCGCGATCATCTGCAACGTGATCGCAGCGGGCGGCCTGTTCGGGCTGGCGATCGCGGCGTACTTCGCGCTGCGGTACCTGATCAACTGGCTGTACTTCTGACCCCCCCTGCCGCCCCCGCCGCCGATGCCTGACCGGACTTCCGACCGCCGCCGCCGCCGCCGCCGCCGGCAACTGCTGGCGCGCATAAACCGCCGCTTCGAGACGGTGACCGAGCCGGTGCGCGTGGGGCCGCTGGAGCTGTCGTTCACGCGCGTGAAGGATCCGAACCGGGTGCTGGACGAGGTGGCGGCGGAGGAGGACCGGCGCGACAAGCTGGCGGGCGCCCGCCGCCCGAGCGAGGAACTGCACCTGCCCTACTGGGCCGAGCTGTGGGACAGCTCGCTGGCGATCATCGAGTTCCTCGCCGAGGCGCTGCCGGCGAAGTTCGACGTGCCGGCGTTGAGCGTGCTCGACCTCGGGTGCGGGATGGGGCTGACCGGGACGATGGCGGCCGCGCTGGGGGCGCGGGTGATGTTCGCCGACCTCGAGCCCGAGGCGCTGCTGTTCGCGCGGCTGAACGCGGTGGGGCACGAGTCGCGGGTGCGCACCCGGCGGCTGAACTGGCAGACCGCGCGGCTGGCCGAGCGGTTCGACCTGATCATCGGCGCGGACATCCTGTACGACAAGACGCAGTGGGAGCACCTCGAGCCGTTCTGGCGCGCGCACCTCCGCCCGGCGGGCACGATCCTGCTCGGCGAGCCGGGCCGCCAGACCGGCGACATGTTCCTCGACTGGATCAAGCCTTACCCGTGGACGCTGTCGCAGATGAAGAAGACCGTCCCCACCCGCGCGACCCCGATCCGCCTGTTCGAGCTCACCCCCCGCTCAACCTGAACGGCGCGCGACGCCGGCGGCGACGGCGCCGGCGCCGGCGGCGACGCACGCGCGCAAAAAAAACGCCCGACACCTCTTGCCGAGGCCTCGGGCGTAAATACGGGTGGGATCCGCTAATGCCGTGTGAGGGGTGGTTTGGTCAAACCCAAAGAAAAAGGTGGGTGATGGACTGATCCGGAGGGTTCTCCGGTCTGTCTTGCCTTTCGGATCCTGTCTTGGCCGTCCGCTCGCGGTAGAAACACGCGAACCGACGACCGCAGGCTTGCGGCGGGCAAGCAGCCATCCCCGTGGGCTTGCTTATCGGTTTGCCAAAATCTGGCCCTCAATCACGCACACGGCAGAACCAACAACCGTACTGCGAACTATATCGTCCGAAACAATCCGGGACAATCAGGGAAAGTCCCGTCGTGCGTCGGATGAATAGTACGGCGGGTCACGCTGGGGGTTCGCTGAACGGAGGGGAATCCGCGTGCGAAAACGGCGGGCGGGCCCGCCCGCTCAAAGGTGCGGCGGGTGGCCGTCTCCCGCTTTAGAACGGGGGTTCTTCGCCGGTCTTCCACCAGTCGGCCTCGTCCTTCTTTTTCTTCTTTTTGGCCGGCTTGTCCTGGTCCTGGTTGGAGTCGTCGAGCAGGCTGCCGCCGTCGTCGGGTTCGCCGTCGTCGGGGTCGTTACCGCGGACGATGCCGGCGAGCGCGACGGCGAACAGCGGGCAGATCGTTTTGACGGTGGCGGCGTCCTCTTCGGTGAAGCCGCCCTTGGCGTCGCGGAACAGGATCACGACGCCGAGCGACTCGGCGAGGTACGTGCAGTTCACGGCGAGCACGTCCTGGTCCTTCAGCAGCTCGAGCTCCTTGCTGGTCAGGCGGGCGCGGAGGTCGTCGCCGCTGTAGTGCGCGAAGTTCTCGCGGACGGCCAGCTTGACCAGCCCGGTGCGGAGGGCGTCGGTCAGCTTCGCCTCGCCGGGGATCGTGTACTTCATGTACGCGCCGAGCTGGAAGTCGTCGTCGTCGCCGGCGAGCCAGACGGCGATGTTCGCGTACCCGAGCTGGCGGAGCATCCAGTCCATCGTGTGGCAGAGGAGCTGCTCGAGGTCCTTGGTCTCGGCCAGGGCGTTCTTGTAGCTCTCCTGCACGCGCACGAGGTCGAGCTGCTTCGACAGCTCGCCGTACGCGCTGATCAGGTCGTTGCAGAGCAGGTCGACCTTCTTCGAGACCATCTTGCGGGCGTCGTTCAGCCGCTTGACCGCGTCGCGGAGGCGGTTCAGGCGCTTCTCCGCCTTTGCGGCCTCGGCCGCCCGCCCGAGGGCGAGCTTGACGCGCTCGGCGAGGTCGACCGCGTTGAACGGCTTGGGGACGAAGTCGCTCGCGCCCTCGCGGAGGGCCTCGATCGCGCCGTCCATGCTGGCGGCGCCGGTGATCACGATCGCCTGGGCCTGCGGCTGGTGCAGGTGCAGGACCTGGAGCAGCGAGATGCCGTCGCCGTCGGGCAGGTGGACGTCGGTCAGCAGCAGGTCGACCTTCTGCGACTCCAGCACCTTGCGGGCCTGGGCGACGTTCTTCGCGCTGATCAGCTTGCAGCCCAGCCGCTTGCCGACGGTGTCGGAGATCAACTCGACGAGGTCGGCCTCGTCGTCAACCACCAGCACGCGCGGCTTGGCGGCCGCCGCCTTGCCCGAATTACTAACCTTCGTCGGAGCCATCAGATCTCCCGGAGGGGAGGACGAGGGGTGAAGGCGGAGGGATGAAACAGAACATCCCCGACCGCGCATCGCCGCGCATCCCGGAACTGCTGCAAAAGTTGTTGACGCTCACTCACCCGGCTGCGAAGTGGGGCCGCGCGGCGGACGAAGGGTTTCGGATTCGTCCTTCGTCGTTACGGGTTCGTCCTCGGCACCTACTGCGCCTTGCGGATGCCGGCCGCCGTGGCCGGCGCCGGCCTCGCCGGGGCGCTCAGCGGGATCGCGGGCAGCAGGATCGAGCCCCGCGTGCCCTTGCCCAGGCGGCTCTCCAGCCGCATCGTCCCGCCGCTGCTCTCGATCCACCGCAGGGCCTTGGCCAGGCCCATGCCGCGGCGGCGGCCGGCCGGCTTGCTGCTGAAGAACGGGTCGAACGCCCGCTTGAGCGTCTCCTCGTCCATCCCGCAGCCGTCGTCGGCGACCGTCAGGGCCACCCGGCTGGAGTACGCGTCGTACGCCGCGTGCACCTTGACGTGGCCCTTGCCCTCGTCAGTCGCCTGGATCGCGTTGCTGATCACTTCGGTCAGCGCCGCGGTCACCTGCCTCGGATCGACCATCACCGGCGGCACATCCGTCATGGTCACTTCAATCTGCCTATCGGCCGGATCGGAGATCGACTTGGCCTCGTGCAGCGCGCGGGCGACGAGTTCGGGGAGCTCGCACTCCTCGACCTTCGGCGGCACCGGCTTCGCGAACGCCATGAGCTCGGTCACGATGTCGCTGATGACGTGGGCCTGCTCGCCGATCGTCTTCGCGGCCTGCTTCAGCTTCGGGTCGGCGAGCTGCGACGCGAGCAGTTGCGACCGCCCGCTGATCACGGCGAGCGGGTTGTTCAGCTCGTGGGCGGCGCCGGCGGCCATCTCGCCGACCGTGATCATCGTCTTGCTGCGGAGGATCTCGTTCTGCGCGTTGTGGAGGCGGCGGTTGGCGTCGGCGAGCTGCTCGGAGAGCATGCGGGCCTCCTCGCGGATCTGGCTGGTGCGGAGCGTCAGGCTCCAGCCGTTCGCCAGCGCCATCAGTTCCTGCACCTGCGGGCTGAGGCGCTGGGCCTCGCCGGCCCGCGCGCCCCACAGGACGCCGCCGATGCAGACGCCGTCGGCCTCCAGGCAGATCCAGTAGCGGTGGTCTTCGCCGAGGCGGGGCGAGACGGCGGACAGGATCCACTCCAGCTCGTCGCCGGCGACCAGCACCGGGCCGTCGCCGCCCTGCGGCTTCTCGACCGGGCCGGTCGAGTCGATCACCGTCTGCTCGAACACGTCCCCCTGGCCGTCGCACAGGATGACCTCGGCGTACGTCTGGCCGGGGATCATGCTGAACACGCCGAGCGAGGACGTCCCGAGCACCGCGACGGCGGTCTGGCCGATCGCCTGGAGCACCATCTGCGGCGGCGCGTCGGGGCGGAGCTCGGCCTGGAAGTTGGACAGGGCGTCGAAGAACTTCGCGCGGACCGCGAGCCGGCGGTTCTTGGCCGCCAGTTGCCCGCTCATCCGCCCGAGCTCCCTGTTCGCCTGGGCCAGCGCCTGCTGGTAGAGCTCGCCGCTGCTCGCCTGCCCGAGCCCGAGCGCGCGGGCGCGGGGCTCGATCGCCTCGACGAGGCGCTGCATCACGCGTTCGACCGCGCCGGGCGGGAGCCCGATCGCGTCGACCAGCGGCTGGCGTTGGAGCGTGAAGGAGAAGTTGCCGGAGAACCCCAGGTGCTGCTCGCGGACGAGCACGTCGGCGAGCGTGACCAGGTTGACCAGCCGCGGGTTGCGGACGCCCGCCGGCAGCGCGGCCGGCAACTGCCCGTGCAGCCAGATGCAGTCGCGGATCGTCGCCGGCAGCCCCCACCGCTCGGCCAGCCGCTTGCCGACGACCATGTGATCGAGGCCGATGATCTGCCGCTCGAGGTCGGCGATGTTCCCCCGCAGGAGCTCGGTCGCCTCGACGACCTTGTCGAAGCTCTTCGGCAGGGCGGCGTCGAGGGCGACCTTCCCCAGGTCGTGCAAGAGGCCGCAGACCATGGCCTCGCCCGGGTCGATCCCGGCGTCGCGGCCGTACGTCGCCTTCATCTCGTCCGCCAGCAGCTCGGCGCAGCAGGCGACGGCGACGCAATGTTTCCAGAACTCGTCGACGGAGAAGTGGCGCGGCGGCCGCCCCTTGATCGACGCGAACGTCTCGAACACCCCGATGGCGAGGACGGCGCTGCGGACCGCGTCGAACCCGAGCAGGACGACCGCCCGCTCGATGCTGTTGACCTCGCCGCGGACCCCGACCTCGGCCCGGTGGACGAGCTGCAGAATTCGCGCGGTCAGCGACAGGTCGCTGGAAATGAGGCTGACGACCTCCTTCGCGGACGAATCTTCGCTGGACGTCGCCTCCAGCACGCGGACCGCCACCGCCGGGAGCGTGGGCAGTTCCTCGAGTTGCTGAAGGATCAACTCGACCCGCTTCTCCCTCACGGTTTCAGCCATAAATGAGTGGGCAGTGGGCAGTCGGCAGTGGGCAGTAAGGCCACGGCTCAACGCCCGGTTACTCTTTGATCGAGCGGATCAGGCCTGTCGCCAGCCGCCCTACTTCCGCCGCCAGATCCAGCAGCGCCGCGGTCTCGTCACGACCGATGTAGCTCAACCGCTCGGCGATCAATGCTTGTGTTTCGACTTCGCGCAACGAGCCATGGGCGAAGCGAAGGAACTGGACGAGCTCCTTCGGACTGCCCCGCCCCTCGCCTTCAGCTATGTTCGACGGAACGGATACCGCCGCGCGGCGAATCTGGCTGCAAAGGCCGTAAGTCTCCTCCTTCGGGAACATCCGGCTCACCCGATACACCGCCTCCACAAGGTCCAGCGCCTTTTGCCAAGCGATCAGGTCCCGGTAGTTTCGCGAAGCCATCTTCTTTCTTCACTGCCGACTGCCGACTGCCCACTGCCGACTTATTCTCACGCGGCGACGGCGAGCAGTTCGCAAACCCGCTCGATCAGCTTCTCGATGTTGAACGGCTTCTTCACGAACTCGTCCGCGCCGGCCTTGAGCAGGTCGTTGATCTCGTCCTGGTTGACGACGCCCGACACGATGATGATCTTCATGTGCTCGAAGTTCGGGTTCGCCCGGATCGTCTGGCAGACGACGTTGCCGTTGATGTCCGGCAGCATGTAGTCCAGGATCAGCAGGTCCGGCATGAACTCCTGGGTCATGATGCCGGCGTCGTAACCGGAGCTTGCCGTCTTCACCTCAAATCGGCCATCCCGCTCCAGCACGTCCACAAACAACTCCACGATCTCGGGGTCGTCGTCCACCACCAGGATCTTGCGCTTGCCGGAATCGAGCGCGTCGGGCGGGATCCCGTTGTCCTTCATGAACTGGATCAGCGCCTCGCGGGGGATCCGGCGGAACCGGCTGCCCGGGACGCGGAAACCCTTTAGCCGCCCGCTGTCGAAGCAGCGGATAATGGTCTGCTGCGAGACCTTGCAGATCTCCGCCGCCTCGCCCGTGGTGAAAACCGTCTTCATAAGTTCCTCAGCGCCCTCTCGCGGACCGGCCGCGACGACCCGACCGGAGCGTGCGTCGTGCGACCCATCGGGGTTCGCGGCGGGCACGTGTTCCGACCGCTCAGTTCGTTCCCCCACATGCTATACGTGGCGGGACGGCTAGGATGGTCAAGGCTTCGCTGCCTTATCCATCTTTCCCAGCTAACCATCGGCGCAGCTCGGCAATGACTTGAGGCGGATGGTCGCGTACCCCTTGCCACTGCAAAATAAGTCAGGGTTTACCCAAACCATCATACGCGACTTCCTACATTCTCGTCAGGCGAATTTTGCCGGTAATGGTTCATGGCCGGTGGAGCGGGGGGCGGGCCTACTATCTTTCCGGGGGAGAGGAGCTAACGTCATGCGCGGCAGAGCGTTACTGGCGGCGTGGGGGATCGGGGTGGCCGCATGCCTCGGGTTCGTCCTCTCGGGTTGTGTCGGGGGGGGTGGCGCGGTTTCGGACGATTATGCCCCGAAGGTGGTCCTGACGTCGTGGAACGATGCGGAGTGGCGGCGGGTGCTGGAGGCCGTGACGACGGACGACGGGATGGTTCGGTACGACCTGCTGACGTCGAACCAGGACGGGGTGCGGGACGCGCTGTTCCGGTACGTCGGGCAGATCAACCAGGCGTCGCCTGAAAACCGGCCGGACCTGTTCCCGACGCCTGCCGACCGGCTGGCGTACTACGTGAACGCGTACAACGCGCTGTGCATGTACGGCGTGCTCCAGAAGGGGCTGCCGGGGAACGTGGCGCTCTCCGGCCTGTACCACCTGGTGCGGTTCCCGGTCGGCGGGGTGCAGACGACGCTGAACGACCTCGAGGTGCGTCACGTGCGCAGCTCCGGCGACCCGCGCATTCACTTCGCCCTGAACTGCATGAGCAAGTCGTGCCCGCCGTTGCGGAACGAGCCGTACGAGGGGGCGCGGCTGGACGAGCAGTTCGACGACCAGGGGCGGCGGTTCCTAAGCGACCCGCGCGGCGTGCAGGCGGTCGGCCCGACGAAGGTGCGGCTGAGCGAGATCTTCACGAAGTTCTACCCGAACGACTTCAAGGACGCGTACGCGCGGCGGACCGGGCGGAAGGAGCCGGGGCTGCTCGATTCGATCAGGCCTTTCGCGGGGGCGGAGTCGCCGGTGCAGACGGCGACGGAGTACGAGAGCATGAGTTACGACTGGTCGCCGAACCGGGCGGGGTGAGGGGCGGTTCCGAAGTGGCCGGATCCTGGCCTGGCGCAAAAAGAGAGGGCAGACGCTTGGTCTGCCCTCCTCACTGCCGTCCACTCCCCGCTACCGCGCGTACTCCACCGTCCGCACCTCGCGGATCACCGTCACCTTGATCTCCCCCGGGTACGTCAGGTCGTTCTCGATCTTCTTCGCGATGTCGCGGGCGACTTTGGCCGTCACCTTGTCGTCGATCGTCCGCGCGTCGACGATCACGCGGATCTCGCGGCCGGCCTGGATCGCGTACGCCTGCCGGACGCCGTCGAACCCCTTCGCCACCTCTTCGAGGTCCTGAAGCCGCTTCACGTACCGCTCGAGGCTCTCGCGCCGCGCGCCGGGCCGCGACGCGCTGATCGCGTCGGCCGCCATGATGATCGGCGTGTACGGCGTGGTCGCCGGCACGTCCCCGTGGTGCCCCGCCGTCGCGTTCAGCACGGCCTCGCTCTCGTTGAACTTCTTGAGGAACTCCATGCCGATCTGCGGGTGCCCGCCTTCGGTCTCGTGGTCCATCGCCTTGCCGATGTCGTGCAGGAGCCCGCACCGCCGGGCGATGGTCCCGTCCAGACCGAGCTCGTCCGCGATCGTCTGCGCGAGGTACGCGACCTCCATCGAGTGCCGGAGCACGTTCTGCCCGTAGCTGGTGCGGTACGCGAGGCGCCCGAGCATCGGGATCGCCGCCTTGGGGATGTTGGGAAGGTTCGCCTCCTGCACCGCCTCTTTCCCGATCTTCAGCAGCTCCTCGTCCATCTCCTTGGTCGTCTGCGCGACGACCTCCTCGATCCGCGCCGGGTGGATCCGCCCGTCCTGCACCAGCCGCTCCAGGCTGATCCGCGCGATCTCCCGCCGCACCGGGTCAAAGCAGGACACGACGACCACGCCGGGCGTGTCGTCGATGATCACGTCCACCCCAGTCGTCTTCTCGAAGCTCCGGATGTTCCGCCCCTCGCGCCCGATCACCCGCCCCTTCATGTCGTCGCTCGGGATCTGCACGGTGCTGACCGTGTGGTCCGACGTCTGATCCGCCGCATACCGCTGGATCGCCATCAGCAAGATTTGCCGGCTCTTGTCCCGCGCCTCTTCGGTCGCCTGCTCGGTCATGCGCTGGATCAGCGCCCCGCACTCGTGCTTGCACTCGTCCTCGATCCGCCGGAGGAGCATCTCCCGCGCCTGGTCGTGCGACAGGTTGCTGATCTGCATCAGCTTGTCTTTCTGCTCCCGGATGATGTTGTTCAGTTCCTGCTCTTTCGCCTGCGTCTGCCGGTCCCGCAGCGTCAACCGCCCGTCCAACTCGTCGAGGTGCTTTTCCTTGACCGACAGCGTGTCGAGCTTGCGGTCGAGCGTGTCTTCCCGCTTGGTGAGCCGCGCCTCCATCTCCTTGATCTCGCGCCGCGTCGCCTCGGACTCCTTCGAGAACTCCTCCCGCTTCTTCCGCTGCTCTTCCGCCGCCGCCAGCGCGATTTCCTTGGCTTTCGACTCCGCCGCGATCCGACTGTTTTCCTTGAGCTGATTGGCCTCGTTCTTCGCCTGCTCGACGATGTTCTTTCCGGTGAAAATCAGGAGCGCATAAGTCGCCGCCGCCCCAACGGCAACGCCGATCAAGACCCATAGGATGTCTGGCATGGTGGCAGGTCCCCAAGCTCACAGTGGGCGGTCGGCAATCGGCAGTCTTCACTGCCCACTGCGCACCGCCGACTTATCCGCGGATGGGGCGCCTTCAGGCGTGACTCAGGAGCGCAGGGAGGGTCCCCATGCTCGGTCGGGTGGGATTTCGGGTGGGTCCCGGGAGGTCAAGGGAGTCAGGTCGGGCGACAGGTGCCGTCCGACGATCGCGCGGCGCACGCGAAGGCGTGCGTAGACCGGCCGAGGCGTCTGCCGACGGGTCAGGTGGCCGAAGTGCGCCACCAGCGCCAGCAGGACGAGCAGCACACAGGCCGCCGCCAGCAGCACGGTCAGGACGAGCGCGAGATGAACTCCGATCAGGGCCACGAATCGTATCCCAGCCCCGCGAAAGCCGACCGACCGGTTAGGTTTGGTCAGCTCGTCGCGAGAGTTGCGTCTAAAGGCCTAATCCGGCCGAGGCCATCCGCTTCAGCCCCGACCGGGGTCGTTCTTTCAAGCCACTCCCGATTCACCGGGAATTGCCCTAAGTACCGACCACACACAATATTGCTATCGTACGCAGGAGCTCCGAAAGATGCAAGGTGGGTACTTCGGCAGGGGTTGCTTCCCCCACGACTCCGGGCGATCTTTTTTCTCGTTTCGCGCTCGATCAGGGTTGACCTCTCCCTCCCGTCCCCTTAATTGTGACGTTCCCCGAGGCGCACCCGAGCGACTCGGTTCGTGTCGCAGGATCTGGTGACGGGTCGCGACCGCGTCTTCCCCGAGAACGCGGTGGCCCGCTCCGTAACGGTCGAAGGCACCCCCTCTCGCCTCCGGCTTCAAGCGTTTTGTCGAACGCTGACCGATCGATCCCGCGCAGCGGCGTCGCCGCTGTCTGACACCCCCCTTCTGCCAACTCATTCGTACCCGCGCGGACGTTTTCGCGCAAGCTGGCAGTCTCCCCCTACTTACGCCTCATTGGAGTGGAACTGAAATGATCGAGAATCTCGAAAGCCGTCGTCTCCTGTCCGCCACCCTGTCCGCCGGCGTCCTGACCGTCGAGGGCAGCGCCAAGAGCGATTTCATTCACGTCGGTCCCGGCGGTGGAAAGCTCAACGTACAGGTCAACAAGGAGCGCAAGTCATTCGCGCTGGGGGACGTGAAGAAGTTGGTCGTCCGCGGGCTGAACGGCAACGACGCGATCACGTTCGGCTTCGGCACGATCGGCGCGACCGTCGAGGGCGGGAACGGCAACGACAAGATCATCGGCACGAACAACGCCGACACGATCTCGGCGGGCGCCGGCAACGATTACGTCCATGCCTGGCTGGGCAACGACCAGGTCAGCGGCGGGGTCGGGAACGACACGATCATCGGCTGCGTCGGCAACGACACGATCCACGGCGACGCCGGGAACGACCTGATCAGTGGTGCCAAGGGGGACGACGTGATCTTCGGCGACGCGGGAAATGATCAACTTTTCGGCGCCGCTGGTAACGACAAGGTGGACGGCGGCGACGGTAAAGACAGTGCAGGCAAAGAAGGGAACGACACCTTCGCCAAGATCGAAAAGATCTGGCGGTAAATTGCCGACGATTTGGCAATGACCTGCACCGGCCTTGGAGTACGGCCGGGGTGGATTAAAGCGGGAAGGCACGGGCGAATTTGCCCGTGCCTTTTCCCTTTTTGGGGTGCCGGATGCGGGAAGGGCTGTGAATAGGTCCGGTAAATCGAAGTGAGGCGTCAGCCGTGACGGCTGTGGAAGCTGGGTAAGGGTTCCACGGGGGACAGGGGGTGCCCCATTAAGGTTATCAGCCGTCGCGCCTTCGGGGGCGGGGTAGAGTTGGGTTCCCGGTTGGGGATGTCTCCCGGCCGCGGCCCAGTGCTCCCTGAGGAGATGGATGATCAAGAGCCGTAAACAGTTGAGCTCGCTTCCCTTGTCGATCGAGGTGTTGGAAGAGCGTCGGCTGATGGCCGACACGTGGGGGGCGTTCCCGAAGCTGATGGGGCAGGAGGCGGCGGCGGCGAACTACCCGCTGGTGACGGGGGCGGGGACGACGATCGCGGTGATCGACACCGGGGTGGACTACCTGCACCCGGCGCTCGGGGGCGGGTTCGGGGCGGGGCACAAGGTGGTCGGCGGGTACGACTTCGTCGACAACGACGGCAACCCGATGGACAGCGACGGCCACGGCACCGGGGTTGCCGGCCTGGGGGCGGGGCTGCCGTACTACCACAACGGCCAGCGGTACCAGGGGGTCGCGCCGGGGGCGAACGTGGTCGCGCTGCGGACCGACGACGGGACGTTCGGCTGGGCGAAGATGGCGCCACTCGTGGAGAAGGCGCTGCAGTGGGTGATCGCGAACCGGGACCTGCACAACGTCGTGTCGGTCAACATGTCGTTCGGGCGGGGGCACTACGCGAGCGCGACGACGCTGGCGCCGATCGACGACGAGCTGGCGCAGCTGCGGTCGATGGGCGTCGCGCTGTTCGCGTCGAGCGGGAACGACGGGATCCAGAACGGGACGCCGGGCGTCGAGTACCCGGCGGCGGACCCGAACGTGTTCGGGGTCGGGTCGATCAACAGCGCGGACAACATCAGCTCGTGGACCGAGCGCGGGCCGGGCCTGGACTTCCTGGCGCCGGGCGAGAACGTCGTCCTGCCGTACTACCTGCCGGCGACGAACCAGCACATCGTGCTGGCGGCCGGATCGGGGACCAGCTTCGCGACACCGTACGCGAGCGGGCTGTCGGCGCTGATCCGGCAGGTCAACCCGACGCTGACGGTGGACGAGGTCTACACGATCATGGCCGACAGCGGCGTCGCGAAGTACGACGCCGCGACCGGGCTGACGTTCCCGCGGCTGAGCGTGAACGGCGCGATCGCGCAGACGTACGTCGCGAGCGACGACGGGTACGAGCACAACGACTCGTTCGCGCAGGCCAAGGCGATGGCGTTCGCCGCCAACGACACGACCGCGCTGTCCGGGCTGAAGCTGGTCGCCGGGGACGCGGACTTCTTCCGGTTCACGCTGGAGACGATGTCGGACGTTGACCTGGCGGTCACCCGCGCGGGGGGGACGGGGCTGCCGAGCGTCGACCTGGTGAACTCCAGCGGCGTGGTCGTGCGGCACTTGTCGCCGACCGACTCGGTGCGGCTGGCGGCGGGGACGTACTTCCTGCGGGTGAACGCGCCGGGCGCGACGATGGCGGGGACGTACGGGCTGAGCGTCGCGCGGGCGCCGGACGACGCGCTGAACAACCACACGGTCGGGACGTCGGCGGCGATCGCGCTCGACGCGACCGGGCACGGGGCGGTCGGCGGGATGATCCTGCTCGGGGGGGCGGACGACTACTTCCACTTTGACCTCGACTCGACCCACGACGTCGACCTGCTCGTGGACGAGGACGGGCTGTCGGGTTCGGCGACGGTGCAGTTGCTCGACGCGGACGGGAACCTGATCGCGAACGTCGAGCAGGGCGTGCTGTCGCGGCGACTCTCGGCGGGGCGGTACCTGATCCGCGTGGCGTCGGCGGCGACGCTGGACGGGACGTACGGGGTCAGCGTCGGCGCGACGCCGTTCGTTATCCCGGGCGAGAACGGGTCGATGAACGCGGTCGCGTACGACGCGGTCGGGAAGATGTACCTGGCGTACTTCGACGAGTACGCGAAGCACCTGAAAGTCGCGACCCGCGACGCGAACGGCGTGTGGCAGAACGCGGTCGTGGTCGACCCGGCGTTCATGGCGGGGCAGTTCGTGTCGATCGCGCTCGACGCGGCGGGGCTGCCGGGGCTGGCGTATTACGACGCGAACCACGCGGACCTGAAGTACGCGAAGTACGACGGCTCGAGCTGGAGCGTGCAGACGGTCGACGCGACGTTTACGACCGGGTACTACCCGAGCCTGCAGTTCACCGGGGCGGGGCGGCCGGTGATCAGCTACTACTCGAAGACGGCGGGCGACCTGAAGTTCGCGGCGTTTAACGGGGGGGCGTGGGAGCTGTCGACAATCGACGCGGCCGGCGACGTCGGGCGGTACAGCAGTTTGGCGCTGAACCCGGCGACCGGGCGGTGGGCGGTCGGGTACGAGGACACGGGCAAGGGGTGGTTCAAGTACGCCGAGCAGACGAAGACGGCGTGGACGCCGGCGGTGGTGGACGGCACGACGAAGATCGGCGGCGGGTACGTGTCTTTAGCGTTCAACCCGCTGAGCAAGCGGCCTGCGATGAGCTACTACGACGCGTACAACGCGGACCTGAAGTACGCAACGTTCAACGGGTCGGCGTGGGGGACGAAGGCGATCGTCGCGAAGGGGTCGGTCGGGCTGTACTCGAACCTGCGGATCGACGCGACGACGGGTGACGCGGACGTCCTCTACTACAACCGCGGGGCGGACGGCGTGTTCCGCGCGAAGGCGACCGGCGGGGTGTGGGCGCTGAGCCAGATCACGAACGACGGCGGGCGGTGGATCAGCCGGGCAACGGATGCCGACGGGGGGGAGACGGTCGGGTACCTGAAGTCGATGGGCGGGGTGGCGGTGGTGGACGTCTGATCGCGATAAACCTCCCGCTTCACCTCAATTGACAATTCACTGCGGACGGGTGGTCTGCGCGAGACGCGGGTGGAGTTTTCCATTGATTTCCCGCAATGCCCCTGCGAAAACCCGTACCCATGAACCACCTCTCCTCCTCTGCTACGAACGCCGACAAGGCGAAGAAGGCGAACCGCCGCGAGTTTTTGAAGGCGACTTCCGCCGTCGCGGCGGCGACCGCCGTGTCGACGATGCACGTGCCGCACGTGTTCGCGGCGGAGGATAACACGATCCGCCTGGCGCTGGTCGGGTGCGGCGGGCGGGGGTCGGGGGCGGCGGCGAACGCGCTGGCGACCAAGGCGGGGCCGGTCAAGCTGGTCGCGATGGCCGACGTGTTTGAGAACCAGGTGAAGATCCGCCACGACTCGCTGAAGAAGCAGTTCCCCGAGGCGGTGGACGTGCCGGAGGACCGGCGGTTCGTGGGGTTCGACGCGTACCAGAAGGCGATGGACTGCCTCCGCCCGCAGGACGTCGTGATCATGGCGACGCCGCCGGCGTTCCGGTGGGTGCAGTTCAAGTACGCGATCGACAAGGGGCTTAACGCGTTCATGGAGAAGCCGGTCACGGTGGACGGCCCGAGCACGAAGAAGATGCTCGCGCTCGGCGACGAGGCGCTCGACCGGGGGCTGAAGGTCGGCGTCGGGCTGATGTGCCGGCACTGCGACGCCCGGCGCGAGTTGTTCGACCGGATCCAGATGGGGCAGATCGGCGACCTGATCGCGCTGCGGGCGTACCGCGTGCACGGGCCGGTGGCCGAGTGCTTCGTCGGGCCCAACCCGGGGAAGATGTCGGACACGCTGTACCAGGTGCAGAAGTTCCACGCGTTCTTGTGGGCGAGCGGCGGGCTGTTCAGCGACTTCTACATCCACAACATCGACGAGTGCTGCTGGATGAAGGACGCGTGGCCGGTCAAGGCCGAGGCGCTGGGCGGGCGGCACTACCGCGGGGACATGATCGACCAGAACTTCGACACGTACGACGTCGAGTACACGTTCGCGGACGGCTCGAAGTTCTTCTTCATGGGGCGGTGCATCGACGGCTGCCAGAACCAGTTCGCCAGCTACGCGCACGGGTCGAAGGGGTCGGCGCAGATCTCGGTCAACGGGCACTGGCCGAGCAAGGCGCGGATCTGGCGCGGGCAGGACATGACCGCGACGCCGACGTGGTCGTACCCGCAGCCGGAGAAGGAGAACCCGTACCAGGCCGAGTGGGAGCACCTGATGGAGGCGATCCGCAAGAACAAGCCGTTCAACGAGGTGCGGCGCGGCGCGATGGCCAGCCTGGTCACCAGCATGGGCCGGATGGCCGCCCACACCGGCCAAATGATCACCCGCGACCAGATGCTGAACTGCGAGCACGAGTTCGCGCCGAACGTCGACAAGCTGACGGTCGACGGGCCGGCGCCGGTGCTGGCGAGCAGCGACGGGAAGTACCCGGTGCCGCAGCCGGGCATCAAGCGGACGCGGGAGTACTAAGATCGGTTCACCGCGGAGGCGCGGAGGACGCAGAGAAGACCGAAAGACGCAGCGACGCCCAGAGTGATTCAAACCACTCTGGGCGTCGCTCATTTCCGACTCGGCGTTCTTCTGGCTCCGCGCCCTCTGCCTCTCTGCGGTGAGTCCTCTCCTGCTCCAAGTTTCGCAACGCGGGCGGCCTGTCACGTCTATAATGGGCGTGCCGCTGCGGGTCGTTTTCGCGGCGGCGTGCACGTTTGTCCCCTGGGGCCGCCGCCATGCACCGCGTTTGGAAGTTTCTCAAGCCGCAGCGGGACGAGGTGCCCGAAGTCTGGGAGCTGACCGGCGACCAGCACCGCCAGCTCCTGGATCTGCTCTCGCGGATCGGGTTGAGCATCGTCGAGGAGGCGCGCGGCCCGGTGCCGTTGCTGACGTTCGGCCGGCGGATGATGGAGCGGCTGGAGGCGCAGCAGCACGCAAGGCGGCCGTCGCTGCCACTGTTCGCTGACGCGCTGAAGAAGATCATCCGCGACATGGGGGACGAGCGGCTGCGCGTGATGTCGCCGACGGAGTTCCTGGGGGTGGGGTACGTGTACAACGCGGCGGACCCGGAGACGTGGCCGGTGAAGACGAGCCGGTAGGCAGGGGATCCACACCACCCGCGCAGAGACGGACTCTGGGCCGCTGAAGCAGCCTCGCCTTCGTGCGCGATGCGGTGGGCGGCGCCTCCCTCTCCCGAGGCCGCCCACGATGCCCATCGCCGACTACGGCATCGGCCGTGGGAGAGGGCGGGGGTGAGGGGTCTTCCCGAGCGGCAGGCGGCGCAACTCACCCCCCAACCCTCTCCCCGCCGCGTTCAGGAGTACCGGCGAGGGACGCCACCGGTCGCGGCCGGGAGAGGGGGCCGGATCACGGCGGCGGGGATGGAGCCTCGGGCCGGCGCGCTTCGCTGCCCCGCCCGCTTACAATTCTCGCATGCCCGCCGTCCGTACCCACCCCGGCATTCGTCGCCGCATCCTCGTGGCGTTCGTTTTGATGACGATCCTGCCGGCGGGGGCGCTGTCGTACCTCGGGATGCGCGCGGTCGGTGGCGTGATCGAGGAGCGGCTGGTGCGGGAGCGGGCGGCGAACGCCGCCCGCGTCGTGTCGAACATGAGTTTGCCGCTCTCCCCGCTGCTGATGCAGCGGCTGTCGGAGATCTTCGGCGAGCAGGACGAGGTCGCGGCCGAACTGAACCCCGACGCGGTCGGCGAGGCGCTGGTCTCCAGCCTCGCGCCGGCGGAGCAGCGGGAGCTCGAGGCGCAGCTCCAGGACCGGGCGACGCTGCCGCGCTCGGTTCGCGTGCGCGGGCGTGACTTCGTGGTCGCAGCGTCGGAGATCCGGGGTCCGGAGGGGCGCAGCCACGCGATCTACCTTTTGGTCGACCGCAAGTTCCTCGACGACGCCAAGGCCGCCGCCGTCCGCCCGATCCTGCTCGGCGCGGTGCCGGTGCTGCTGGCGGTCGTGCTGGCGGCCGCCTACGTCTCGCGGACGATCACGCAGCCGATCCGCCGGCTGTCGGCGCAGATCGAATCGCAGTCGCCCGCGCGGGACGTGGCGGCGGCGGCGGCGGCGGCGGCGCCATCGCTGAGCGGGCAAGCGTGGCCCCTGCCGCTGCACGACGTCGACCTCGATGCGCCCAAGGAGCTGGCCGACCTCGCGCGGACGTTCAACGCGATGCTCGCGCGGCTGCGCGACACGCAGCGGCGGCTGATCGAGACCGAGCGGCTGGCGGCGGTCGGCAAGGTGGCGGCGGGCGTGGCGCACGAGGTGCGGAACCCGCTGGCCGGCATCCGGATGAACCTCCAGCTGTTGCAGCAGGAGCTCGGGCGGTCGGGGCGGGCGGACGAGTCGCTCGCGATCGCGGTGAACGAGCTTGAGCGACTGGACGGGATCGTGCAGGAAATGCTGATCCTCGGGAAGAAGGCCGAGCCGCAGTTGGCGGCGGTGGATTTGCACGCGATCGCACGCGACGTCCTCCACCTGATCGACCGGCGGCTTCGGCACGCGGGGGTCGAGTCGGCGCTCGAAGGCGGATCGGCCCCGGCGACGGCGGACGCGGCGCAGGTCAAACAGGTGCTGCTCAACCTCGTGCTGAACGCGACCGACGCGATGCCGCGCGGCGGGCGGTTAACGATCCGCACCACGTCGCGCGACGGCGCGGCGCGGGTGGAAGTGGAGGACAGCGGGTCGGGGCTGTCGCTACCCGACGGGCAGGACCCGTTCGCGTGGTTCAGCACGACGAAGTCGGCCGGGAGCGGGATCGGGCTGGCGGTGTGCAAGCAGATCGTCGACGCGCACGGCGGGCGGATCGGGTTGGAGCGGATCGACGGCGGCGGGACGCGGGCGTGGGTGGAGTTGCTGCGCGGCGGAGGCGCGACCGCCGACGTTTAGCCGGCCCGCTTGCGGGCCGCGGCCAGTGGGCGCGGACGTCTCACTCCTCTACACGGGCGGGGCGCCCGTGATACGGGCACTTCCGCGATCAGACAACAATCCGCGTCGTTGGCCGCGGCCCGCAAGCGGGCCGGCTAAACACAGCGCGGGTCACGTGTGCGGCACACTCAGAAATCTTTCCGCTGCCGCGCGGTGGGGATGTTCAGGAGCTTGCGGTACTTCGCGACGGTGCGACGGGCGAGGTCGATCCCCTGCTCTTTCAGCTTCTCGACGATCTCGTCGTCGTTGAGCGGGTTCAGCTTGTCCTCGTTGTCGATGATGATCTTCAGCTTCTCCTTGACCGCGTCCCAGCTCATGTCCTCGCCCTCGGCGTTCTGCGTGCCGCCGGAGAAGAACCGGCGGAGCGGGAAGACGCCGCGCGGCGTCTGGATCCACTTCTCGCTGACGGCGCGGGAGACGGTCGCGACGTGGATGCCGAGCTGGTCGGCGACGCTGATCATCGGCAGCGGCTTGAGGTGCTCGGGGCCCTTCTCGAAGAACTCGCGCTGGGCGTCGACGACGACGCGGATCACCCGCGCGATCGTGCTCTTGCGCTGCTCGATGCTCTCGAGCAGCCACCGCGCGTTGCGGACGTTGTTGGTCAGGAACTCCTTGGTCTTCTTGTCGAGCCCCTTCTCCTTGAGCATCTTCCGCCACTTGCCGCCGATGTAGATGTTCTCGGACGGGTCGTTCGCCATCCGGATCTCGTACTTGTTCGTGTCCTCGTCCAGCCAGATGAACGCGTCCGGGGTGATCGGCGGGGCGTCGTCGTGGCCGATCTGCTTGCCCGGGTGCGGGTGCAGGCGGGCGAGGCGGCGGACGGCGGCCTTGAGGTCCTCGATCGGCCGGGCGAGCTTCTTGCTGATCTGCGGGTAGCGGTTCATCTCGAGGTCCTTGAGATGGTCGCTGACCAGTCTGCGCTCGAGGTCGAAGTCGTGGTCCTCGTTCTCGGGGTCGTCCTCGAGCGCGTCGATCTGGAGCAGCAAACACTCGCGGATGTCCCGCGCGCCGACGCCGGCCGGCTCGAGCGTCTGGATCAGGCGCAGCGCGGCCTGCAAGTGCTCGACCGCCAGCGGCGTCTTCGACTCGGTGCGGATCGTCTCCAGGTCGGTCCGCAGGTACCCCTGCTCGTCGATGTAGTTGATGATTGCCAGCCCGGCCCTGCGCACTTCCGCCGGGCACTCGACGAAGCTCCACTGCTCGGTAAGGTGGTCGGTCAGGTTGCCGGCGCGGTCGGGCGAGTTGTTCAGCGCGTCGAGCTTCTTGTCGCGTTCGCCGTCGTTGCCGCCGGAGACGCGGTGGTTCAGGGAGGAGTTGGTCGCGAATTCCTCGTTCTCCAGGTATTCGCTGATCTTTTCTAAGCGGTCAAAATCCTCGGACGAATCCGACTGCTCGTTGACGACCAGCGTCTGCTCGCCGTCGGTGTACTGGTCGTTGGCGTCCGGGGCGGCGTCGGCGTTGGCGGCGGTCTCGGTGGCGATGGCGTCGGGGTCGCCCTCCCGCATCTCCAGGACCGGGTTCTGAACCAGCTCCTGCTCGATCCGCTCCTCGAGCGCCATCAGCGGCAACTGCAGGATCTCCATCGACTGGATCATGCGCGGCGTCAGGAGCTGGCGCATCTCCTGGCGCATCGAAGCTGTTTGTGATAACTGCATAATGGACAACCACTTGACCCACACGCCCGCGACGGGGCATGCGATTTGCTACCAACTTTATAGCACCGGTTGGAACGCCGGGTAAAGCAGAAAAATCGGAGCGCGGGAATCGCTCGACAGGCGCAACGAATTGCGGGACGATCGTTTCTGGATGTCCTCGAATCTCCAATGGATCAGCCTGGTGATTGGGCTCACGCTTTGGGCGGGGTGCGACCGTGATGCGCCGCCGGCGCGGCCCGCGCCGGCGGCGGTCAAGATTCCGGTGCTCGCGACGATCCCGCCGCTGGCGGACATGGTGCAGCGGATCGGTGGGGACGCGGTGCAGGTCGAGTGGGTCGTGGACGCGGGGCAGCGGCCGGAGGACGTCGAACCGACCGCCGCACTGCGGCAGCGGGCGGACCGGGCGAAGCTCGTCGTGACCAGCGGGCCGTGGGACCGGTGGGCCAGCGCGTCGCTCAGCGATGAAGCGCGGGCGGCACGGCTCGTGCAGCCCGAGCGGATGGCGGCCGCGCGCGACGCGGAGCCGCAGGCGTACCTCTGGCTCGACCCGGCGGTCGCGAGGGAACTGGCCGAGGCGGTGCGGGAGAAGCTGACGCTTCTGGATTCGACGCGCGAGGCGCAGTTCCGAGCCGGGGCGGCGGCCTACGTGGCGGAACTCGACGCGGTCGCGCGCGAGTGGGGGGCGAAGCGACCGGCGGCGGGGCAGAAGGTGCTGGCGGCACGGCCGGTCTGGGGCGCGTTCTGCAGGGGGCACGGGCTGGTGCAGGTCGCGCCGGTCGCGGGGCCGGAGGAGAAACTGTCGGCCGGCGACTTCAAGGCGCTCGCCGCGGCGGCGAAGGAGGCCAAGGTGGGCACGGTGGTGGTGGACGCGGCGACGCAGGCGGCGGTGCGGCTGCGGATCGAGGAGCGGACGGGGCTTCGCGCGGTGACGCTGGACGCGGTGGGGACCAGCGCGCCTGACGGGCGCAACACGCTGCCGCGGGTGCTGCGGTACGATTTGGAACAGGTGGGGAAGTTGCCGGGGGGATGACCTCGCGGGCCGTGATCCGGCCCCTCTCCCAGCCGCGACGGTCGATCTCGTTCGCCGGGCAAGTCAAACGCGGCGGGGAGAGGGTTGGGGCGAGGGGTCTTCTAGAGCGGAGCACGACGCCACCGGCCATACGAAGACCCCTCACCCCCGCCCTCTCCCACGGGCGGCGACGCCTGTCGACGAAGCGCGTCGACCGGCGCCCTTGGGAGAGGGAGTTGCACCCGCGCGAGCATCCTACGAACCGCCACGACGACGGGTCTCACGGCACGATTAACCGCGCCCTCCCCGCCGCCGCGCGGATCCGGGCGACGGCGCCGGCGTTGAACTCCAGGTAGTCCGCCTCGACGCCGTCGCTGAAGATCACACCGTTGGCGGGCATGTCGGACTCGATTGCGAGCTCGTGACCGGGGTCGATCGTGCCGGCGACGAGGTCGGCGCGGGACGTGCGGCTGACGAACGGCTCGCGGACGACGTAGACCAGCCGCGGGTCTTCCCATGCCATTCGGACGCTCGGCGGCGCGCCCGGGCGGCCGAAGCAACCGGCGACGGCGGCGGCCATGTTCATGACGCTCGACAGCCAGCCGGTCGACCCTGCGCCGGTCGAGACGATCATGCCGCTGGAGCTCTGCGGCTCGGTTTGGCCGTCACCGGTCGTGAGCTTGTAGCGGGCCGATACGTGCGTGCGGCAGCCGACGAACAGCTCGTTGAACGCGAGCAGCCGCTGCCCGTCGTCGAGCACGGCCTCGGCCATTGTGACGTCGCGGTATCGTGCCTTGCCTTGCAGGACCGCGCGGACGGCGGCGCGGGCTTGATCGGTACGGAACGGCAGCAGGACGCCGTCGATCCGCTGCGGGTCGGGGTTGACCGCGACGATCGGCAGGCCCTGGGCGTACTTCGCGGTGTTGGCGACCAGGCCGTCCTGGCCGACGGTGACGACGACGTCGGCCGGGCCGAAGACGAAGTTGGGCAGGAAGTCGCGGTCGACCGTCTGGACGGGTAGATCGAAGTCGGAGAGGTCGAGGTCCTGGCGGAGCTGGCGGACGGCGGAATCGTATTGGTCGGCGGCGAGGTCGACCTCGCGGAAGGCCTCCTCGGCGAGGGCCCCGAGCTCCACGTCGTCGGCGATCGCGCGGCGCGACAGCTCGCGCTTCTTCGACGAGACGATCTGGAACTTCGCCTGCTCGCGGGTGCTGAACCGGCGGCGCAGGTCGGCGAGCTGCGTCGGGCGGGTGACGAGGACGATCTTCTGGTCGGCGCGCATGCCCATGGGGTCGTCTCTGACGGGGCGGGATCCGACTCCGCAGGGGTCGGCGTGGGTCGGGGCGGTGCCGGTTACCTTTTCTTGTCCGGCGCGCCGTCGAACAGGCCGGCGAGGAGTTCGGGGCTGATGTTGAGCTCGCCGATCTTCTGCGCGTTCTCGGCGAGGTCGCGGAAGGCCATCGCGATCGTCTGCCGCGGGTCGGTTTTGGCGGCGTTGAGGGCGGTTAGCGTCCGCCAGTCGACGGCCTTGACCGGGGCGAGCACGGCGGACAGCGCGTAGGCCTTGGCGTCGGCGTCCTTGCGGTCGTTCTCGACGCGCTGGTCGACCAGCGTCGCCCGCTGCTGCTCGGCGGCGATGTCGGCGGACATCTTCGCCTCGCGGATCTGCCGCCGCTTCTCCTCGACCGCCAGTTCGGTGTTCAGCTCGCTCTCCTTGATCAGCCGCTCCTGCGCGACCGCGGCGTTGCGGCGGGCGTAGACGGCCTCGTCGGCCTGCCGCAGCAGCGCCTCGCGCGCCTCGGCTTCGAGCGCCTTGGCGGTTTCCGGGGTGGGCTTGATCGACAGGACCGAGAGGCCGAGCACCTCGATCCCGAGCATCGCGATCGCCGGCGACGTTTTCAGGCCCGCCAGCACCTCGGTGACGATCGCGTCGTAAGCCCCCAGCACGTCGCGCAGCCGCGTGCGGTGCGTGATCGCGCTGGCGAGCACCTGGGTCAGGCTGACCAGGCGGTCGTCGAGCTTGCGCGGGTCCTCCGACACGTACCGGCCGCTGGGCGTGACGGTGAAGTCGAGCAGTTGCGCGAGGCGCTTCGGGTCGGCGACTCGGTAGGTGAGCTGGCCCTGGATCGTCACGTCCTGGAAGTCGGCGGTCACCTCGTTGAACACGAACGGGACGTCCACGCTCGACAGCGGCACCTGGACGATCACCGCCCGCGGCGCGAAGTAGTAGAACGACAGCCCGGCCCCCTCACGGACGACCTTGCCGTGGGCGAACTGGATGACGTACGTCGTCGGGGCGGTTTTGAGGTATCGGATGCCGAGCATTGCGGGCCTCCTCGCAAAGGCAGACGGAGACGCGGGGCCGGAGTTGACGCGGAACCGTGCAGGATAGTGTAAATCAGACACCATGGCAATGGAGGGGTCGGGAGAAAGGGCGTTGCGCGGCTCATTCGCGCACGTCCACGGTGCCGGCCGGGTGAGTCTTCGAGGCGTCGACGCCCGCCAGGGGGAGGGCGATCGGTCGGCTCGTCTTCGGGTCGATCAGGCCGAACCGCAACCGGTAGCGCCCCGGTGGGACGTCGGCGAAGGCCGGGTTGTGAGTCAGGGCGTAGGTCTCTCCCTTGATCCACCGGTCGCACCCGGTCGGGCCGGCGTCGGTGGCGGCCACGGTATTGCCCGCGTCGTCCGTGAGGGTCAGTCGGAGCGCGTAGTCTCGCATCGCGCGGCCGACGGCGCGGTTGGCCCACTCCGACTTCAAGGGGAAGGGTTGGCCAAGGCGGAGGGTGGGTGGGTGCTGGATCTTGGTCGGCACGAGGCGATACCCCATCGTGCGCAGGCCGTGGTCGATCAGGTCGGGCCGCTCCTTCATGAAGTCGCGGGCGTCGCCGCCCTGCCAGCCGAGGAGGTTGACGTAGTTGGGGTGGAGGGTGAGCGCGTCGTCGACCTTCCACTCGACCCAGCCCCTGCGGCCCTTCTTGGAGCGGGCGTAGCCGTCGACGAACTCGCTGAACATCGGGCCCTTTTGCAGGGTGTGGAAGGCGTGGTCAATCAGTTTGCGCTCGTTGGAGTGGACGGCGCCGCCGGCGCCGTCGCGGCGGAAGGTGACGTTGGGCACCTTGAGCGCGTGGTCGAACGCGGAGTAGCGGAGGAAGGCGTCGTACGTCTTCGTGAACGCCTCGTCGAAGCGGTCGGTCGGGCCGGCGTAGAGGTCCTTCGGGCCGTCGGGGTCGTAGGACGCGCTGACGGCGACGTGATTGTCCTTGAAGGCGGCGGCGTAGCGGTCGATCAAGCCGATCAGCGCGGCGCGGCGGTCGTCGAGCGTCGCGTAGCGGTAGCCGGTGTGCCACTCGCCCCAGAGGCCGAAGCCGCGGAGGTCGACGAGCGTGACCGGGCGGCCCTGGGCCTCGGAGAAGTGGGCCGCGGTGGCGGCGAGGAACTTCTCCAGGCGGTCGAGGTAGTACGGCTCGCGCGCGTCGACGACCGTGTACGGCAGGCCTTCGCACAGGCGGGTCTGCTTGCGGGCGGCTGGAAGCTTTTCCAGCACGTAGTCCGGCACGCCTTTGCCGGCGGGCGGGTTGCGGGTGGCCCACCAGAGCAGGCTCTCGGTGCTCATGCGGAGGTGAATGGCCTTGCCCCGCTTGCGCCAGTGGTCGTAGGCGAAGTCGGCGCGGGAGAAGTCGTACTCGCCCGGCTGGCGCTCGACGTCCTGCCAGGAGAACATGATTGCGACGGCGTCGACCGGGGCGAAGGATTCATCGGGGAGCGCGATTAGCGTGGAGCTGCCGTTCTTGTCGGGGTCGAGCGGGTAGTTCTCGTAGACGACCCAGCCCATGTCCGGGTTGCGCAGGACGAGCTTGTCGTCTTCCTTCGGGAGGACGGTGACGACGTCGGCGGCCGAGACGGCGGAGGCCGTGGAGAGCGCGAGAACCAGAGCGAGCGTGCGGAACATGTCGGCCGGTTGTACCGCCGCGCGGGCGTCTGTCGTAGGGTCCGCTTTTGCGGACGGGACGTCGGGGCGATGGGAGTGAGAGTGGAAGGACGCTTCGCGTCGGCAGTGGGGTCCCGTCCGCTGAAGCGGCCCCTACGTTGTAACCGGCGGTAGCCGCGTCCCCCGCCGCGGGATAGGATGACTCACATGCCCGTGATCGTCGACATCTCGCACCTCGACTTCGCCTACGGGCAACAACTCGTGCTCAAGCACATCAACCTGCAGATCGAGGCCGGCACCACGCTCGGCCTGATCGGCCCGAACGGCGGCGGCAAGACGACGCTGATGCGGCTGATGCTCGGGCTGCACCGGCCGACGCGCGGGAGCGTGACGGTGGCGGGGATGTCGCCGGGCCAGGCCGTCCGCGCCGGGGACGTGATCGGCTATCTGCCGCAGAAGCCGCATTTCGCCGGCAACATCCCAATGAGTGTGCGGCACGTGGTGCGCCTGGGGCTTGCGGGGAAGACGGGCATGCTCCGGCCGTACGCGAAGGACGACCTCGACTTCGTCGAGCACCTGGTCGACCGCATCGGCCTCCGCGACTTCGCCGACGCGCCGGTCGGCCAGCTGTCCGGCGGGCAGGCGCAGCGCGCGTTCATCGCCCGCGCACTGGCGGCGCGGCCGAAGATCCTGCTGCTCGACGAGCCGACGACCGGCATCGACCGCAGCGGACAGCAGAAGTTCATCGAGCAGGTGCTGCGGCTAAAAGCGGAGCTCGGACTGACGGTCGTCTTCTGCAGCCACGATCTGCGGGCCGTGTCGAGCATCAGCGACCGGGTGGCCTGCCTGAACCTGACGCTGCACTACCACGACGTGCCGCACCGAATGCCCGAGCGGCTGGCGGTGGAGATGTTCGCGTGCGATCTGGAGGCGATGGGGGTGACGCCGGGGGTCGAGCCGCCGTGCGCGTGCGGGGAGCCGCACGAGGCGCCCGGGTCTGCGCGGCTCGACGGGGTGACGCTGCCAATGCTCCAGACGCGAAGCGGCGGCGAAGAATAGCTGCGGCCACAAGTCCTTGCGAGATCTGGACGCCCGCCCCCGCCATTCCCATCCCCCCGCCCCGCCCGTACACTCCCGCCCGCCTTCGTGTACGAACTGTTCGCCAACCCGATTTACCGCAACGCGCTGGTCACCGCCTGCGCGCTCGGCGTCGCCTGCGCGCTGCTGTCCGTCCTCGTCGTGATCCGCCGGTGGGCGTTCATCGGCGAGGGGATCAGCCACGCGGGGTTCGGCGGGGTCGGGACGGCGTGGCTGGCGTCGCTCGCGATCCCCGCGCTGGGCAACGAGGCCGCCGCCCAGACCTGCGCGATCCTGTTCTGCCTGGCGATGGCCGGCGCGATCGGGTGGGTCAGCCGGCGAGACCGGTTGAACGCCGACGCGGCGATCGGGATCGTCCTGGTCGCGTCGCTCGCGTGGGGGTTCGTCGCGCTGAGCATTTACCAGAACGTCCGGCAGGGCCGGGCGTCGGCGTCCGGGTGGGAGTTCTACCTGCTCGGCGAGGTGCAGAACCTGTCGCGGCAGGCGATGTGGTCGGGCGTCTGCGTGTCGCTGGCCGTGGTCGTCACGCTGGCCGCGCTCTCCAAGGAGATCCTGTTCTACTGCCTCGACCCCGACCTGGCCGAGGTCAGCGGCGTCCGTGCCGGGTTCGTCCACTACCTGCTGATGCTGATGCTCGCGCTGGTGATCGTCGTCGGCATGCGCCTCGCCGGCTACCTGCTGGTCACCGCGCTGCTCGTGCTGCCGGGCGCGACGGCGCTGGCGGTCTCGCGCCGGCTCGGCGTGGTGGTCGTCGCGTCGATCGTCGTCAGCCTCGTCGGCATCGTCTGCGGGCTGGCCCTGCGCGCCCGCTACCCGCACCTGCCCAGCGGCCCCGCGATGGTGCTGGTGCTGGTCGCCGAGTTCGGCCTCGCGTACGCCTGGGGGTTCTTCGCGCAACGCCGTGCGGCGCGGTGACTTAGGCTGGGGATAACTCCGTTAACTGTTCTCGTAAGCCTCGCGCTCGAACGGGTTGTCCATGTACGCGTCGCGGCCGCGGAGCTTCAGGTAGAGGGACGCCAGCAGGTACGCGGGGAAGAACAAGGGGCCCCACCGCTCGCACTGGCGGACGTGGATCCGCTCGTGGGCGCGGGTGCGGGTGTGGGCGGCCGGGTCGCGGGCGATCACGACGTGGCCGAGGGTCATGGCGCTGGCGCCGCCCTCGAGGGGGACGAGTTTGCGCAACAGGAACGACGCGAACCCGCCCCACACTTCGAGCACCCCGGAGTGCCACGCGGCGCGGCCGCCGGTCAGCAAAGTCAGGACGGTCGCCACCAGCCCGACGGCGGTCGTCGGCAGCGTCCAAACGTAAACGAATACTCGGCCCAGAAGCCTCATGCGAGTCCCGGCAACACCCGGGCGGGACCGGGCGTGGATAAGCTGGTCCGACCTGGCGCGTGTCCGATAACGGAACCGCCCGCAGGCGACAGCCGCCCGATCTTATCCGACCCCCCCTGCCGCCGGCGCCCGCCCTCCGCGGCGCGGCGCGTCATCTCAACCAACAGCCCGTCCACATCGCGCGTCCGATAATACCGCACACAACCCAATGACTCGATTGCACTTAACTTTTTGGCGCCGGTTTTATCCACAATGCGCCAAGCACCACCACCCCTAATATGACTTAGAGACTTTTGATAATGAAGTGAAGACTGTACATTGAGCTCCCTCCCTTTTTCGGGGATGAGATAAGTATCGGCACGAAAGGCCAAAGACATGAAAGTGATCTGCAACCGAGGGGCTTTGCTCGAGGCGCTGACGGTCGCGGGGACGGTGGTCGCGTCGCGGACGCCCAAGCCGTCGCTGCAGTGCGTGAAGCTGTCGGCGCCGGAGAAGGCGCTGACCGTGTCGGCGACGGATCTCGAGGTGGCGATCGTGTACGTCGACCACCAGGTGCAGATCGACGAGCCGGGGGAGGCGCTCGTGCCGGCGGACAAGATCCGGGACATCGTCCGCGAGAGCGTCGACGACACGATCTCGATCGAGACGTCCGGCGACAACGCGGTCATCAAGGGGCAGGATTCGAACTTCAAGATCTTCACGCAGAACGTCGCCGAGTTTCCGCCGGTGCCGCAGTTCGAGGGGGAGCCGCAGTTCGAGATCGCCGGGGGGCACCTGAAGCAGCTGATCGGGCAGACGTTGTTCGCGGCGGCCAAGGAGAGCTCGCGGTACGCGTTTAACGGCGTGCTGGTGAACGTGAAGGGGAAAAAGGTCTCCCTGGTCGCCACCGACGGTCGTCGCCTCGCCATGGCGAAGGGAGACCTGGTCAGCGACAACTCCGGGAAGGACGGGGCGAAGGCGATCGTGCCGGCCAAGGCGCTGACGCTGATCGAGAAGCTGGTGGACGACCCGGAGGAGGCGGTCGGGTTTCAGATCAAGGAGAACCAGATCCTTGTGCACACCAGCAGCGCGACGCTGGCGAGCAGCCTGGTCGAGGGGCAGTTCCCGCCGTTCGAGGACGTGATCCCGAAGGACTGCGACAAGAAGATGACGGCGTCGACGGCGGACTTCCTGGCGAAGATCCGCCTGGCGTCGCTGCTGACGACCGAGGAGAGCAAGGGGGTGCGGCTGGCGTTTTCGAAGAAGGGGCTGGTGCTGTCGAGCCGGTCGCCGGAGAGCGGGGAGGCGACGGTGAACTTCCCGAGCAAGTTCGAGGGGAGCGACGTTGAGATCGGGTTCAATCCGACGTTCCTGATCGAGGCGCTGCGGGTGGTGGACACGGACGACATCGAGTTGGAGCTGACGGCGCCGAACCGGCCGGGGTTGCTCAAGGGTGGGCCGAACTTCTTGTACGTGATCATGCCGGTCAACCTGCAGTAAGCCGTCCGTGGTTCATCGTCGGGCTTTGTCGTAGTGGGAGCGGGTGGCGGATGGCGGTGCCGGATCGGGAGTTCGTTCGGCTTCAGCGGTTGCAGAAGGTGCGGCAGTTCGCGCCGCCGGCGGCGGAGAAGCTGGGGGGGGAGATGGTCAGCTTCTTCAAGCACTGCGTGGAGAAGCGGCAGACGAAGCTGGGGAAGATCGCCGAGGCGTGGCAGCAGTTGATCGAGGAGGGGCTTTGTGCGCACTGCGCGCTGGAGTCGCTGCACCGGGGGACGCTGACGGTGGTGGTCGACTCGTCGGCCCACTTGTACCAGCTCAAGCAGGTGCTGCTGGGGGGGGTGGAGAAGCAGCTCAAGGTGGTCTGCAAGTCGGCCGGGTTGAAGAAGGTCGTGCTGAAGCCGGGGCGGTGGTACGCGGGGGAGGGGGAGCGGGACCGGAAGGTGACCTTCGAGTGACCGGGGGCGACCGGCGCGGTATACTGCGTCGACCATCCACCATTTTTAGGGGGGAAACCGTGGGAGCAGATCGCAAAGGGGCGCGGGTTGATGGACGTGGTGAACGCGCGGGGAGAACGCTCGAAACACTCGAGCCGAGGCGCCTGCTCGCCGCGGCTGAACTGGTCGCCGATTTCAATGCCGTGACGCCCCCGTCGGACCCAACCACGCCGGTGGTCGCCGGCGACTTGGCGTACTTCCTGGCGAAGTCGCGACAGCCGGGGAGCTTGTGGGTCACTGACGGGACCGAAGGGGGGACGCGGCCGGTGTTCAAGGTGGGCCAGCCTGGGCCGGCGCATATCTCGGTCGGATCGCTAACGGCCGTCGGTGACCAGGTGTTTTTCACGTCATACGAAGCGGGCAATATCGTCCTGTGGGTGAGCGACGGCACCGCGGAGGGCACGCGCCGCGTGTCCTCCCACGGCAGCATCGGTCGAATCGCCGCCTTGGGAGACGTCGCGGTCTTCTCGGAGGGGACGGAGTGGTCGAGAATCTGGCGGAGCGACGGCACGACCGCCGGCACGTACCGGATCGGCAGAACGTCGACGCCGCCGGAATCGTTCGCGACCGTGAACGGCAAGCTGGTGTTTGATGGTAGCGACGACCTGGACGGTGCTGAGCCATGGGTGACCGACGGGACGGTCGAGGGGACGAAGCCGCTGCTCGACATCTACCCCGGGTACCGGGGGTCGGCGCCGGCGCTGTTCACCGCGGGGCCGGACGGGGCGGGCGTCGCGTACTTCTTCGCCTCCCGGTACCAGACGCGATCCCTCTGGCGGACGGACGGCACCGCGGCGGGGACGCGGGTGGTTGCCAGTTACATCCAGACGTCGCGCGGCGATCAACCGTACGCCATGACCACGGTGGCCGGGGGGCGCGTGTTCATGCGGACCGCGAACCAGGTGTGGGCGTCGGACGGAACGTCCCAGGAGGGCACGGTGACGGTCGCCCAGTTCGGGGCGGACGACGTCATCACGACGTGGGCGGCAGTCGGCTCGGACCTGTACTTCGGCGCGCGGGTCGCCGGGGCGTACGGGCTGTGGAAGGCCGGCGCCGCGACCGGCGCCGCGTCTCGCGTCACGGCGTCCCCGGTGATCGAGACGGTTGAATCCATGGTGTCGGTCGGCGGGCGGTTGATGTTCCGATCGGCGTCCGAACCGCGGCGCACTTCATCGGACACGCCTTACACCGTTTGGGAGAGCGACGGCACCCCCCAGGGGACGCGGGACGCGCTGCCGCCGGAGCTCGCGTCGTTATGGCAGTCGGGATTGGCGGCGGTAAACGGTCGCACGCTGTTCGTCGGCAGGCGTGTCGGGATGCGCGACGTGGAACTGCATGTGACGGACGGGACGCCAGCCGGTAGTCGCGTCGTCAAGGACATCTACGCCGAGCCGACCGGTGACGCGAACCCAACGACACCCTTGGAGGTCGGCGGGCGGCTGGTGTTCTGGGTGACGACCGGTGCACAGCTTGACTCGTTGGGAACGTTGGTGTCGTTGGACCCGTCGACCGGCGTGTCGGTGCCGCTCCTGACCAGCCGGCACAGTCCGACGGGCAGCGGTGGCACCGGCTTCGGCCCGATGACCGTCGTGGGCGGGCGTGGGTATTTCATGTACTACACCGCCGCGAACGGGTACGAGCCGTGGGTCACCGACGGCACGCACGCGGGCACCCGTTTGCTGACGGACATCGTTCCCGGTTCGGGGGCGTCGGGTCTCGACCTCTTTTTTGGCGGTGACGGCTACACCGTGTTCGCAGCGTACACGGTGGGCACCGGCACTGAGTTATGGCGGACAGACGGGACGCAGGGTGGGACGTACCCGTTGAAGGACATGAACCCGGGAAGCGGGCAGGGGTTCAAGTTAACGCACCCTTCGCTCGACGCCCCCACCGAGCTCGGGCGCTGGGGTCGGTACGTGTTCTATTTCGGCTACGACGGCTCGGCGTGGAAGGTGTGGCGGACGGACGGGACGGCCGACGGCACGATCCCGCTAATACCCGCGGTCCCGCAGCCGAGGAAGACGACGTTCACGGCCTTGGCCGACCGCATGCTCGTGTTCCAGCAGGATGGCCTGTTCGGCAGCGACGGGACGGCGAACGGGACGGTGAAGCTGCCGGTGTATGCGTCGAATAACTACCCGCCGGTCGTGTGGAACGGCCGGGCGTATTTCCACGGTTGGGGTGCGGGGGGCGTGATGTCCGGTCTCTGGGTCACGGACGGGACGGTGGAGGGGACGCGGCTGGTGCGCGGGGGCGTTTCGGTCGGCCCCGGGGCGGCGGTCGATGGCAGGATCCGGTTCGTCGGCCACGACGCGGCGCACGGCGGCGAGCTGTGGGCCAGTGACGGAACGGCGGAGGGCACGGCGATCGTCATTGACGCGGTGCCGGGGATCGGCTCGGGGGCCGAGGTGCAGCTGGGGGTGACCCCCTTGGGCGGCGGGGTGGTGGTGTACGCTGGGTGGGCGCGCGACACGGGCGCGGAGATGTGGCGGAGCGACGGGACGCCATCGGGCACGCGCATCGTGGCGGATGTGGAACCGGGTCCGGTGGGGTCGATGGTGATGGGCCAACCCCGGGTCGCCGGCGTCGCTGGCGGTTACGTCTACTTTGCCTACACCCCCACGCAGGCCGGATCACGGTTGTGGCGGTCCGACGGCACCCCCGGCGGCACGGGAATCGTGTGGGACGTCACGACATGGGGATCGAGCCCGGGCTACCTGACGTCCGTCGGCGGCGCGGCGTACTTTGCCGCGACGTCGTTGGCGTACGGGCGGGAACTCTGGCGGGTCGCCGACGACCGCGCTCCGGTGGTGACCACGTGGGCGTTCGACCCGACCAAGGGGCGGTCGGCGGTGACGGCGTGGTTCAACGAGCCGCTCGGCCGACCGATCGGCGCGGACGACGTGTCCCTGATCGACCTGATCACTGGGCGGGCCGTGGACCCCGCAGCTTACACGGTCGACGCGGCGCCCGCGGCGGGCGCGATGGTTGTCCGCGTCGGCGGAACGCTGCCGAACGGCCGGTACCAGCTCCGGCTGCGGGCGGGCGCGGCTTCCGACGGCGCGGGCAACGCGGCCGCGTCGGATAGCGCGTTCGACTTCTCCGTGCTCTCCGGGGACGTCAACCGGGACGGCGCGGTCGACTTCGCCGACCTGGTCGTTCTCGCGCAGCACTACGACGGGCCGGCGGCCCGGTACGCGGACGGAGACCTGAACGGGGACGGGCGGGTGGACTTCGAGGACCTCGTCCTGGTAGCCCAAGGCTACGACACCGCCTTGCCGCCGCCCCCGGTGTCGGCCGGCGCGCGGTCGGCGCCCGTCCGGGCCGTGGCCGCGGTCGCACCGGCGCGGCCGGTCGCACCGGTCGCTCGACCAACAGCGAAGCGGACGAATCCGGTATTCAACGCGAAGACACTGATTCGCCCGACGGCCAAGGCTGCCGGCCCCGCCGTGTCCCGCCCGCGCCTCTGATCAGGTCGGAAGGTGGCCCGTCGGGCGTTCGCCAGCGCGGAGGACCGGACGGGGGCGCTCCCGGCCACCAGACGCACACCGGAAGGTGACGTTCGAGTAGGCGGGGGTTGGGTACGGGCGGTTCGACTCCGGCTGTCGCGTTCGCGACGTCGGGGCGCGGCCCGCGAGCGGGCCGGCTGAACCGGGCCAACGCCACGCCTGCGGTCGATCTGCTCAAAGCGGGGAAGGGGTTGTCCCGGGGGCTGGGTGAGTGCGCGGTGGATCGCGCGCCGTCGGGCGACGGATAGTCAAACCTTCGTTTGAGTGTTTGACAACGTGGTGCGGGCTTTGGAGTATACGGCCGGGGTGGGGTGCGGGTCGCTGCGTGGTGGCCGGCGCGACGGCTTGGGAAATGGAGGAGTCGGATGGTCGGGAGAAGCGTGCGTCGGGCGTTGGGTGTGGCGGTGGTCGCGGGCGCGGTCGCGGGGGGCGCGTCGGCGGCGAGCATCGCCGTGCCGAATGGGTCGTTCGAGGCGCCGGACGCGCGGACGCCGTTCGGCGTGTCGACGAAGATCGACAACTGGACGACGTACGGCGAGGCGCCGTTCGACACCGGGGGCGGCCCGGCCAGCTCGGGCACCGGCGTCTTCCGGAACGTCAACCCGGACGACAGCGTGAACTTCGACAACGCGACCGGGGCGCAGGTCGCGTACATCTTCACCAAGGCCAGCGTGCCGACGAACCGGGTCGGGCTGGAGCAGGTGCTGGCGGCGACGTACCAGGCCGGGACGGCGTACGCGGTGCGGGTCGACGTCGGGCTCGCGGGGTCGTCGCCCGGCGCGAACGACCCGTTCACGTTCCAGTTGTTCGCGGTCGACCCGGCGAACCCGGGCGTGCGGACCGTGGTGGCGACGCGGACGGTGGTCAATGACGGCGGCGCGTCGAACCCGCTGTCGAAGACGCATTTGAACGAGTACCTCGCGGTCTCGCCGGTGCTGACGGCGGCGGACACGGCGATCGTCGGCAGGCGGATCGGGATCGAGATCTTCACCGCGGCGGGGTCGGACCCGAACGCGGTCGCGGGGCGGCAGTACGACTTCGACAACGTGCGGGTGGACACGCCGGAACCGGCGGCGGCGGGGGAGCTGGCGTTCGCGGTTGTGGCCGCGCTCGGCCGGCGGCGGCGGCGGCGCGTTGATGCCGCCCGGGGTCGGCGCTCCTAGGATTGGGTCGTGCCGCGAACCGCCGCCCCAACCTCGCGCGCGTTTACGCTGGTCGAACTGCTGGTGGTGATCGGCATCATCGCGGTGCTCGCCGCGATCCTGCTGCCGGCGCTGGGGAACGCCCGCGCGTCGGCGCGGCGGGTCGCGTGCGCGAGCAATTTGCGGCAGGTGGGCGTTGCGATCCACGCGTACGCAGCCGGGTTCAAGGGCTCGATCCCGTACGGCCCGGACGCGCCGCCGATGTCGTTCTTCAACTTCTACCCGGTCACGGGGAACGTCACGAGCCTGATCTCGATCCAGGACGGCCGCCCGGTCGCGGCGGGGCTGCTGATCCGCGACTACCTGGCGACGACGTCGCGGGCGCTGTTCTGCCCGGCGGCGGACCAGGGGGACGTCGCGGAGATGCAGCTGGCGATCTTCGGGGGCGGGACGGGGCAGGCGCAGTCCGACTACTACTACCGGCACGCGTCGGGCGGCGACGCGTACGCCCCGCCGCCGACCACGCACCTGAAGCTGTCCGGCCTGGGCAATAACTCGGACGGCCTGCCCATCCGCGCGCTGGCAATTGACGTGCAGTTCGTCGCCGACCCGGCGCTGACGGCGCTGGGGATTTACACGCGGACGGCGCACGGGAAGCGGACGGTGAACGTCCTGTACGCCGACGGGCACGTGGAGACGCGGTCGAACGCGCGAGACGAGTACACGGTGGACTCGCGGATCTTCCTGGCGAGGACGTTCGGTTTGATGCTCAAGGTGCTCGAGCGGGCGGACCGGGAGGAGTGAGCGGCGCGTGCCGGGGCTGGCGGGTTCGACGCCGTGTCGTCGGTGGCGCGGATCGGGTATGTAAATCGGCATGACGCTCGATCAGGCGATGGAGGCGGCGCGGCAGCACCATTCGGCGGGGCGGTTGCGGGAGGCGGAGGGGATTTACCGGCAGGTGCTGGCGGCGTGGCCGGGGCATGCGGAGGCGACGCATTTGCTCGGGCTGGTGGCGCTGCAGTGCGGGCAGGCGGGGGCGGCGGTGGGGCTGATGGAGCGGTCGGTGGCGGGGTCGGCGGGCGAGTTCTGGTGGTTCAACAACCTGGGGGAGGCGTACAAGCAGGCGGGGCGGTTTGCGGAGGCGGCGGGGGCGTTCGAGCGGTCGCTGGGGCTGCGGCCGGGGGATCCGGAGACGATGCACAGCCGGGCGGTGGCGCTGGAGCACGCGGGGGAGGTGGATCGCGCGATCGAGGCGCTGCGGGAGGTGGTGGGCCGGTTTCCGCAGTTCGCGAAGGGGGCGATGAGCCTGGGGGCGATGCTCGAGCAGCGGGGGTTGTATGACGAGGCGCTGGGGCTCTTTGAGCGGGCGGTGTCGATAGAGCCGGGGTATGCGAAGGCGCGGGCCGCGCGGGCGGCGGCTTGGCTGCGGGCGGGGGATTTCGAGCGCGGGTGGGAGGAGTACGAATGGCGGTGGCGGGTGGCGGGGTTTCCGGGGCGGCCGCCGCGCGAGGGGGTGCCGGTGTGGGGCGGGGATGAGTTGGGCGGGCGGACGATCCTGCTGTACGCGGAGCAGGGGCTGGGGGATTCGATTCAGTTCGTGCGGTACGCGCCGCTGGTGGCGGCGCGCGGGGGGCGGGTGGTGGTGGAAGTGCCGGCGGGGCTGGTGCGGTTGGTGAGGACGGTGGAGGGGGTGAGCGAGGTGGTGGCGGCCGGAGAGGCGCTGCCGGCGTACGACGTTCAGTTACCGATGATGAGTTTGCCGCGGGTGATGGGGACGCGGGTGGAGACGGTGCCGGCGCGGGTGCCGTACGTGTCGGCGCCGGCGGAGTTGGCGGAGCGGTGGCGGGGGCGGGTGATGGGGGAGGGGTTGAAGGT